>Ga0111538_10000099_pt1 | contig 94207 bp, 85 predicted proteins | sample SoiMethybrSBSTD1_FD_79669 | JGI IMG/M metagenome (GOLD analysis project Ga0111538, IMG submission 79669) | Bulk soil microbial communities from a Populus tree surrounding site in Tennessee, USA - Soil MetaG P. TD hybrid SBSTD1 (version 2)... | ecosystem: Environmental > Terrestrial > Soil >... | reverse complement strand
TGATCGACTCTTTGTCGAGGATGCGGATGACCGCATCCTCGCCGTGCACGCTCGGCATGATCGAGACGCGGAAGTCGATCGTTTTCCCGGGCATCCGCACCTTGAAGCGGCCGTCCTGAGGGATGCGTTTTTCGGCGATGTCGAGCTCGGCCATCACCTTGATGCGCGAAATCACCGAGCTGTGGAACTGCCGGGCGATGGGGCGCATCGCCGGCTGCAGAACACCGTCGATCCGGTACTTCACGTGCACGGCGTCGTCGCCCGTCTCGATGTGAATGTCGCTCGCCCGGCGCTGGATGGCGGTATAGATCGTCGAGTCGACGAGGCGGATGATCGGGTTCATGTCGCCCGCGGTCAAACGCTCGACCGTCAGGCTGTCTTCCCCGATCTCCTCGTCTTTGAGCACCTGCAGCTGGAAGCCGTCGACTGCGTCCTCGAGCACGCGCTGCGAGCTCTCGCTCTTCTTCAGAATTCCCTGGATGGCAGACGCGGCACCGACGGTCACTCTGATCGGCGTGCGCAGGATGGCCGACAGCTCGTCGATCATCGGCAGGTCGGCCGGGTCGGACACGACGATGACGAGGGCGCTGCCTACGCGACGCAGCGGCACAAAGCCGTAGCGCAGCATGACGTCGGCCGGGATCGATCGGAACAGCTCCTGATCGATCCGGAATTCGTCCATGTCGACGAAATCGCGCCGGTAACGCGCCGCGAGCTGGCGTGCGCGCTCGATCTCCGACGAGGGATCGTCGGGCGGCTGGACGAGGCTCAGGGCGTTGTCGGCGTCGGATTTCGCCATCGTCTATCCTGCGGCCCCTACCACCGAGCTCAACTCGAACAGCGGCATGTAGAGCGCCAGCACCACGACCGCGATGATCACGCCCATCACCACCAGGAGCACCGGCTCCACCAGCGTGATAAAGCGCGAGACCTCGGTCTCAATCTCTTCGTCGTAGAAGTCGGCGAGGCTGTTGAGCATCTCCTGGAGCGCGCCGGTCGATTCGCCCACTTCCACCATCTTCACCGCCACGTCGGGGAACGTCGCCCGCTGCCGCAGGGCGCCGGCAAAGCTCTGCCCTTCCTGCACGCGCCGCCGGACGTCGTCCAACTCCTTGGCGAGGTATCGGTTGGACATCGATCGGCCGCCAATTTCGATGGCATTGACGAGCGGGATGCCGCCGCCGAGCAGGGTGCCGAGCGTGCGCGCCACCTGAGCCGTCGCGAATTTCCTGATGGTCTCGCCAAACCACGGCAACAACAGGAGAAAGCGATGAAAACTCGCGCGCTGCGCCGGATGACGGACCCACATGGTCACGGCGGCGGCGACGCCGACCACCGCGGCGAGGAGCAGCCAGATGTTCCCGACCACCGTGTTCGATACCGCCACGATCATCCGCGTCGAGAGCGGCAGCGGCCGATCGAAGTTGCTGTAGAAATCCGAGAACGAGGGCACCACCCTCAGGACGATGATCCCGATGAGGACGATCATCATCGTGACGAGGATGCTCGGATAAATCAGTGCCGAAATCGTGCGCTTCCTTACTGTGCCGATGACCTTCTCGTAGGCCACATACCGCCGAATCACCGAATCGAGGTTGCCGCTGCGTTCGCCCGCCATCAGTGAGGCGGCGTAGACCGCCGGAAACATGCTGCCGTGCTCGGCAAACGCGTCGGACAACGAGGTTCCCGACTTGACCTTGTCGTAGACCGTGTCGAGCACCGCCTTGAACGTCTGGTTCGACACGCGCTGACGCAGAATGTCCAGCGACTGCACCAGTGGCATCCCCGCCTTCAGCAGCGTCGCCAGCTCCTGGTTGAACACGAGGAATTCCTGCCGGCTGACCCGACCCCGACGTCCTTTGCCCAGGCTGATGGCGCCCTGCAGGCCGGCGCGCCGTTGCAGCGAGAGGACGAAAAGGCCCTTCTCCTCCAGCTCGCGGCGCAGCCGGTCTTCACTGTCCGCAACATAGACCCCTTCGAGGATCTCGCCCCCTGGGGTACCGAGTCTGCACCGGAACTCCATGATTATGTTTAGGTTAGACGGAAGAGACGCAGCATCGGCTTGAAAAATTCTCCTGACGGGCGGCTGTCTCTTACTATTTCGGCAAAATGTAGGCGCGGAATACCCTGACGCCCAGCTCCCGGCTATCGGAGCTGCGCAACGCCGGTATCCGGGCCGGCGCGAAGGTCCTGTCAACGGCGATCGTCAGCTCACCTATATCGCTCGGACCGAGCTGTCCGGCTGAAAGCGGGATGCGCCGCAATTCGCGTATGCCAGGCTGCAGGGTGAACATATCCACCACCGTCCCGCCTGTTCGCACCTCGACACGCTGCGGTTCCGGCAACGCCTGAATCGCCTGGTCAACCTGCAGAAATAGCGTCACATCGCGTTTCGGGTTCTTGAATGCGATCGTCCCCTCTCGTTTTGACCATCGCCACTCCTGGCTGCCTCCCTCGCCCGACTCAGCATCGTACCAGCCCTCGCCAAAACTGACAGGCACGGGCTCTTGATCGCTCGTGATCTTGATCGCCGCGACCCGATACGAGCGCATTCCGGCGTCGTCGCCGACCAGCGGTAACCGCTCGCCGGACGCCGCCGCATACAGGCCGACCTCCACCGTCGCCGAGCCGACGTAGGGGTACTTGGGCATCAACAACGGTCGCGTGTACTCGACCGTCGTTCCAGCCTTCCATTCCCGTGTCGGCGTCGCCGGCAGATGGTCGTCCGTCCACATCAGCTCGTGTGCGTCGTCGAGGAAGTGCACGAACACAACGTAATCGTCGGCAAACTTCGGTGCGTCCGGCGCGATGACAAAGCGATAGGTGATCTCGATCGGGCTGCCCGCCGGCGCTTCAGTCCGGCTTAACGTCGCCGACGGCGTCGCCACCGGCTTCGCGTCGTCTGCTTTCCGCCGACACGCGGAGCTTGCGCCGATCGTGACCACCACGACTACGACCGCAAATTGTCGGAGCATGAGCGTTGAAATGATACTATCCCCCCACATTGGCATCTGAAGCGCTGGGAATGGTGGAGACGCGCGGCCTGATCGGATCGGTCGAGGCGGCGGATGCGATGGTGAAAGCCGCGAACGTCGTACTCGTCGCCAAAGAGTACATCGGTGCGGGCTATGTCACGGTCCTCGTACGTGGAGACGTCGGCGCGGTGAAAGCAGCCACCGACGCGGGCGCGGCCGCCGCGCGCAGGGTCGGCGAGCTCGTCTCCGTTCACGTCATCCCGCGTCCGCACAGCGAAGTCGAACGCATCCTTCCCAAGGGATAACAATCCCCGATGGCTGTCTCGGGTACTCCGCCACAGACGGACAAGGATCTGGCGTCCATCGCTGAGGCGCGGGCACTCGCGCGTGCCGCCAGGCAGGCGCAGCCGTTCGTCGCCGAACTCTCTCAGGAACAGATCGACGCGATCGTCGCCGCGATGGCCGACACCGTCACGCCGCACGCCGAAGCGCTCGCGCGGCTGGCTGTCGAGGAGACCGGGTTCGGCGTCATCGAAGACAAGGTTCAGAAGAATCTGTTCGGCTCGCGACAGGTCTACGAATTCATCCGGCCGATGAAGACCGTCGGGGTAATCAACCGGCTCGAGGACCGCAAAGTCGTCGAGATCGCGGAACCGTTCGGCGTCGTGGCGGCGATCGTGCCGTCCACGAACCCGACGTCGACAGCTATTTACAAGGTGTTGATTGCGGTCAAGGCGCGGTGCCCGATTGTCATCAGCCCGCATCCCTCGGCGACCAAGTGCATCACGAGAACTGTCGAGCTGATGGCCGATGCGGCGACGCGCGCCGGCGCTCCGGCCGGCAGCATTGGCTGGATGAACACCGTTACTCTCGAGGGCACGCAGGAGCTGATGAAGGCACGTGAAGTCGCCGTCATCCTTGCCACCGGCGGCATGGGCCTCGTGCGCGCGGCCTACAGTGCCGGCAAGCCGGCCTACGGGGTCGGACCCGGCAATGCGCCGTGCTACATCGAGCAGTCCGCGGATCTCGTAAAAGCCGCCAGCGACATCATGACGGGCAAGACGTTCGACAACGGACTGCTCTGCTCGTCGCCAAACTCCGTCGTCGTCGACGAATCGATCGCCGAGGAAACGCGCCGGCAGTTCCAGGCGCTCGGCGCGTACTTCCTGAACCCGACAGAGGCCGACGCGCTGGCGAAGGCATTAGTCACGCCGCAGCGCCTTCCGAATCCTGCGCTGGTAGGAAGACCGGCGTCGGTCGTTGCAGAAAAGGCCGGACTGAAGGTTCCCGACGGGACGAAGGTGCTCATTGCGCCCCTGACCGGCGTCGGTCGCGACTACCCGCTGTCGATCGAGAAACTCTGCCCCGTCCTGTCGTGGTACGTCGTCAAGGATTGGCGCGAAGGCTGCGAACGCTGCATCCAGATCCTGCGCTACGGCGGAATGGGCCACACGATGGCGATCCATTCCGAGAATCAGGACGTCGTTCTGCAGTTCGGGCTGCGTAAGCCGGCTTTCCGGATTTGCGTCAACACGCCGACGACACATGGTTCCATTGGTCTGACGACCGGTCTGGACCCGGCGATGACTCTTGGCTGCGGCGGCTGGGGCGGCAACATCACCTCCGACAACATCTCCCCGCGCCACCTGCTGAACATCAAGCGCCTGGCGTATGAAGTTCGCCCGGCCCTTCCTTCCGCGGCAATGGCCGGCGTTGCTACGCGCTTCTCGACGCCGCGTCGCGAGGCGGCCGTCGTTACCGGCGGCACTTCAACGCCGCCCCTTCCCAGAGTTCCCATGACTGCTGTATCTCGTGGCATTTCGGCGCAGGCGCTGGCGGCACGGATCGACACGTTCCTGGCGTCGCGCGGCTACCGGCCGCCCGCGGAACAGGGCGTGCCGGCGAATTCGCTCTCCGCCGACCTGAACAGGAAGACCGGAACTGCAGTGGCTGAAGTGCCGAGCGAGTCGCCGGCTCAGTTCGTCTGCGAAGACGATGTCCGATCGGCGATCGCGGCCGGACGAAAGTTGCTGATCGGTGAGAAGACCATCGTGACGCCATCAGCGCGCGACCTCGGCGAATCGCAGAAGGTGTTCGTGCAGGCCGGCTGGCCTCGCTGATCGAGACGGCGAAATACGGCTGACTGGGGATCCTCGCAACCCCCGCCGATACGCTGCACAGGCACGCCCACGGCTTCCCGCAATTGCTGAGCCCGTTGGACTTATTGTTGACCCGAAATTTTGCGGAATGGTAGAGTACGCCCTTATGCGGACCGCGCCGAACTCTCGGAAAATCCGCGAAGGACGCGGTCTTCGCGTTCGTGTGTCTGTCGGGCTGATGCTTGCGCTCGCCCTGTTCAGCCCACCTCTCGTTCAGGCTCAGACTGCTGCTCCTCAGTCAGGAACTGCGACGGCGGCGCAGTCCATCGGTTCCCAGGATGGCGACCCTGTTTCACAGCTCATCGCGCTCTCGAACTCTCACTTCGAGGCCGGGCAGCGTGAACTGCGCGACGGACACCTCGAGAGAGCCAAGACGGAGTTCAACCAGTCGCTCGAGGTTTTACTCGAATCGAGGTACGGCGGCCGGACGGAGCCGCGGCTCCGCGAACACTTCGACCGGCTCGTGGAACGCATCAGCGCCTACGAAGTGACGGCCCTCGCCCAAGGCGACGGGTTCACCGAGAAGAAGTACGAACCGGCGACAATTGATGACCTGCTCGCGATTTCAACTTTCGAGCAGCCGCCTGCCAGCCCCGAAACGACGCAGGCCGTCTCCAACGACCTGCTCGAGACGCCGCATGACATCGACATCCCGCTCAACGCCAAGGTCGTGCAGTACGTGCAGCTGTTCAGCGGTCGGTTGAAGGGATACCTCGAAGACGGCCTCAGCCGCGGAGTGAACTACCTCCCGATGATTCAGGACGTCTTTCGCGCCGAAGGTCTTCCGCTTGATCTGGCGTACGTCCCGCTGATTGAGAGCGCTTTCAAGCCGAGCGCGGTGTCGAAAGCCAAGGCCAAGGGCATCTGGCAATTCATGCGCGGAACCGCCATCGAGAACGGCCTCAAGCACGACTGGTACATCGACGAGCGCGCAGATCCGGAAAAGGCCACTCATGCCGCCGCCAAGTACCTGACGACTCTGTACGGAATGTTCGGCGACTGGCACCTGGCGCTCGCCTCCTACAACGGCGGACCGGGACGCATTCAGCGGGCGATGAAGCGTTCGCGCCGGACCGACTTCTGGCAGTTGTCGGCGTCCAGCCGTTACCTGCCGCGCGAGACGCGCGACTACGTGCCTTTGATCCTCGCAGCGATTGTCATCGCCAGGAACCCGGCTCAGTACGGCTTGAATGTCGTCGCCCCGCAGACGCCGCACTACGAGAGCATCTCCGTTTCCAACCCCATCGACATCCGAAAGGTTGCCGAGTGGGCGGGGGTATCGGCGGAAGCGATCCAAGAGCTCAATCCCGAGCTGCGCCGCTGGACGACGCCCGTTCGGGCGACGGAGTACGATCTGAACGTTCCCGATGGAACGCGCGAGCGCGTGATGGCGGCGCTGGCGACCGCAGAACCGGAGGAACTCGTCTCGTTCAACCGTTACACGGTCAAGAAGGGCGAGACGATCTCGACGATCGCCAAGAAGCTCAAAGTCAGCCGCGCGGATCTCGCCGAAGCCAACTACCTGTCGACGAAGGCAAGGCTCAGTGCGGGAGAGCAGCTAATCATTCCGCGCGCGCCGACGACAATGCTCGCCGCGAGGACGGAAGCGCCGGCGCCTGTCACCGAGTCGCGCTCTGTCGATGCGGTCGTCGCCAGCAACGCCCGTCCGGCCGTCGTCGAGAGTGCGTCAACCGCCAGCGAGGTGACGAAGCTGACCCACCGTGTCAAACGCGGTGAGACGCTCTTCTCGATCGCGCAGCTCTACCGCACCACCGTTTCCGCTCTGAAGCAGTGGAACCGGATGACGGGCAGTGCCATCAAGGTGGGACAGAGGCTCACGATCGTGCGCGCCTCCTCCGCCGTCGCGACCAACTAAGCCCTGCCCCGAAAACTGCGTACTTCCGCGGGTTCCGACATCGCAGTAATTGCGATCGAAGGGACGCAGCGGTCACGGAGTCGCTGAAACCCCAGGGATTTGTAGCGGGAGCGGTGCGCGCCAGCTCTTGCACCAGAGACGGGACCGTGCTCGCGATGCTCCGCAGCGCCGCCGTCTTCGGCGTCGAGGCCTACCCAGTCGACGTCGAGGTGGACGTTTCCTTCGGCCTTCCCCATTTCACGATGGTGGGCCTGCCGGACGCGACGGTGCGGGAGAGCCGCGACCGCGTGCGATCGGCCATACGAAACTCCGGATTCGATTTCCCTCGTCACCGCATCACCATCAACCTCGCACCTGCCGATGTGCGGAAGGCCGGATCCTCGTTCGATCTGCCGATTGCGCTCGGGCTGCTTGCCGTGTCAGGGTCGCTGACACGGCGTGCCGTGACCGACACCCTCGTGGTCGGCGAGCTCTCGCTCGACGGCGGCATCAATGGCATTCGCGGCGTCCTCCCCATCGCAATCGCCGCGCGACGTCTCGGACTCAAGCGACTATTGCTGCCACCACAGAACGCTCCAGAGGCGTGCGTGGTCGAAGGGCTCGAGGTGTGCCACGTCCGATCGCTCGCGGAAGCTGTCGCCGCGCTCAACCAGCCAGACGAGGCGCCACTCGCGCGTGCCGGCGACACGGTTGCGCCGCCGTCGTCGACCACCGACGGTGACCTCGCCGACGTGCACGGCCAGTTGCTGGCGCGGCGCGCACTGGAGGTCGCGGCCGCCGGCGGGCACAACCTGCTGCTGAGCGGCCCGCCCGGCGCCGGCAAGACAATGATGGCGCGGCGGCTCGGTACGATCCTGCCGCCGCTGACGTTCGACGAAGCGCTCGAATGCACAGCCATCCATTCGGTCGCCGGCACACTGCCGCAGGGCTCGGGTCTGCTGACGGTTCGTCCGTTCCGCGCGCCGCATCACACGATCTCGAATGTTGCGCTGGTCGGCGGCGGCACGATCCCGCGCCCTGGAGAAATCTCGCTGGCGCACAACGGCGTGCTCTTCCTCGACGAGATGCCGGAGTTCGATCGCCGCGTGCTCGAAGTGCTGCGCCAGCCGCTCGAAGAGGGCCGCGTCACCATTGCCCGTGCGGCACGCACTGCGGCCTTCCCTGCCCGGTTCGTCCTCGTCGCGGCGATGAACCCGTGTCCTTGCGGTTTCAGTGGCGACGATCGGCGGCCTTGCCGATGCACGCCTGCTCAAGTCGCGCGCTACCGCGGTCGTCTGTCCGGCCCGCTTCGCGACCGCATCGATCTCATCGTCGAGGTCCCAGCCGTGCCGGTCACGGCGATCGCCGATGCCGCCCCGGGCGAACCGTCGGCGGTTGTGCGGAAGCGCGTGTGCGCGGCGCGAGGGAAACAGCAGGCGCGATTCGCGGCCACCGGTGCGCGGACCAACGCCGAACTGCGCGGCCGGGCGGCCACGCAGATATGCCGACCGGACGCCGGTGGGCGCGAACTGCTCAGGCGGGCGGTCGAAAAATTCGCCCTCAGTGCGCGTGGCTACGACCGGGTGCTGAAAGTGGCCCGCACCATCGCCGATCTGACCGCAGCCGATCGGGTCGCCAGCGAACACGTCGCGGAGGCGCTGCAGTACAGGCTCGTGGACTGAGTGGGACACAAAAGATCTACAACGAGCTTTGGGTCCTTGTGGCGATTTCGCTCTAACGTGCGTCGTAAACAACCTTTGCGGCTGTTGCGACGATGATGGCGACGCCGCCGACGATGGTCCACGTGCCAGGCTGCTCACCGCGAATCAGCCACGTCCATACCGGGTTGAGGACGGGCTCGAGCAGCAGCAGAAGAGAAATCTCGAGCGCCGGCAGCCGGCGGATCGCGGCGGTGAGACACACGTAGGCCAGCGCGATTTGAAAGACACCCAGGTAGAGCAACGTGATCCACTCGCCGACGGGTGCCGCAGGAAGCGGCAGTGCGAACGGGGCCGCGACTGCGCAGGCAATCACGTTGCCCGCAACGACTCCGGTCATCGTCATTTCGCCCTGTCGATCGTCGCGACCGATCTTCCGCAACCACACGAGGGTGAGCGCCCATGCCAGACCTGCTGCCGCTCCGAGCAGATTTCCGGTAGCCGGATCGGGCGCAGTCGCTGCTGACGATGGTGTTCCGGCGAAACACAACACCATGCCGGCGGCAACGGCGGTCAGATAAACGATGTCGTGTCGGCGAACTGGTTCGTGCAGGACGAGCGGAGCGAGGACGAGCAGATACAGCGGCGCGGTGGACTGCAGAAAGATGGCATTTGCCGCGGTCGTGAGCTTCGTGGCGACGACAAACAGGATGAGCGTCGCTGCGTACACGCCGCCGGCACAGAGTCCTCGCGGCGTCGCGTGGAGACGGTGGCGCATCCATAGCAGCAGCACCACCGCGGCGATGCCCGAGCGCACCATCGAGACCTGTGCCCCCGTGAACGACGCGACTTTGATTCCCGCCCCGCCCGTGGAGAACAGTAGAGCTGCGATGAGTGCTTGCAGTCGAGCTGTATTTCGCTCAGTGTTCGCCATCATGTCGATTTACGGTAGAGCGGCCGATAATCGCTGTGCTACTCTCCTACGTCGCTCTGGTCGGAATCCTGTCTCGAGGGGACACCTAGGGCCCGCATCTGTCGCCGGGCCGAGTTAAAGATGCCATCACGGCGGTACACGATTCTCATCGCTGATCGCACCTCAGGCGTCGTCCGCCGCGTGACGATCTCCGCTCGTCCGGCAGTGGTCGTGGCGTGCGCTCTCGTGACGCTGCCCGTACTCGTCGGTATCGGCGCCGCCTGGAAAGCCAAGAGCGAAGTCTCCTCGCTCTACGCGAGCAATCAGTCGCTCGAGGCCGAAAACTCAAATTACCGCGGCGCGACCAAAGCGCTCTCCGACCAGATCGAAGTTCTTGAAAGCGTCGTCTCAGACCTCGGCGCCGGCGCCGCGCTCGATCCTTCGCTGGCGCGCGCGATGGAGAAACTGCCCGCCTTCGTGAAGAACCGCGCGATGGGCGGCAGCGCCACCTCTATGCCGTCGGCCCAGCCGACGGCATATGCGAAGACGCTCTCCGCGCTGGCTACGCCCGAAGACACCTTCGGGCTGCTGAGAAGCGTTCTCGAGGGACTCCAGAACCGGTTGCACGACGTGCGGGCGATGGTCGAGCGGCGTAATGCGCTCGCCGCCGCGACCCCGGCAATTTGGCCCGCCCACGGATGGCTGACATCGCGCATGGGCTCGCGTCAGGACCCGATGACCGGTGGCGAGGATTTCCACGCCGGCCTCGACATCGCCGGCGAGAAGGGGCAGCCGATTTACGCGACCGCCGCTGGCCGCGTCTCCCAGGCTGGATATCAGGGCGCCTACGGAAACCTGGTGGTGCTCGACCACGGGTTCGGCCTCGAGACGAAATACGGCCACCTCTCGTCGTTCAACGTGAAACCGGGCCAGGACGTCAAACGAGGCGACATCATCGGCCGCCTCGGGGCCACGGGCCGCGCCACGGGCTACCACCTCCACTACGAGGTCCGCGCCAACGGCCGCCTGCTCAATCCGCTTCAGCTGCTCACCCAGCAGAAGCCTCGCGATCAGTAACTCTCCACTTCGCCCGCGTTTCCTTGCCGATCGTGTAGCCGTCGGCTACGATCGGTAGATTATTCATTCGCTTTTCGCTCCATCTATAGCTGAATGATCGGTCAACTACTCACCAAGGTCATCGGCACCCAGAACGAACGGGAAATCAAGCGTCTGCGTCCGCTCGTTGCGGAAATCAACGCCCTCGAGCCGACAGTCCAGCCGCTTACGGACGAACAACTCCGCGCCAAGACCACGGAATTCCGTCAACGCAGCGCCGACGGTGCCTCGGTGGACGATCTGCTGCCCGAAGCGTTCGCGGTCGTGCGCGAAGCGGGCCGCCGCGTTCTCAACATGCGGCACTTCGACGTGCAGCTCATGGGCGGCATGATCCTGCACAGCGGCCGGATCGCCGAGATGAAGACCGGCGAAGGCAAGACGCTGGTGGCGACACTGCCCGCCTATTTGAACGCCCTCGAAGGCAAAGGCGTTCACGTCGTCACCGTGAACGACTACCTGGCGCGCCGCGACTCCGAGTGGATGGGACGCCTCTACCGGTTCCTTGGCATGTCCGTCGGCGTCATTCAGCACGATTTGAACGATCAGCAGCGGCAGGTCGCCTACGGTGCGGACATCACCTACGGCACCAACAACGAATTCGGCTTCGACTACCTCCGCGACAACATGAAGTTCGACTTCGCGTCGATGGTGCAGCGCGGACACCACTTCGCGATCGTTGACGAAGTCGACAGCATCCTGATCGACGAAGCGCGGACGCCGTTGATCATTTCGGGTCCGGCCGAGGAATCGACTGACCTCTACTACGAAGTCGACCGGATCATCCCGCGGCTGAAGGCTGGTGCCGTCACGCGCGGCGACGTCAAGGCCGAAGAGCGCGAGCAGCTCGAATCGACCGGAGACTACATCGTCGACGAAAAGCACAAGACGGTCACGCTCACCGAGTCGGGGATGGCCAAGGCCGAGCAGATGCTTCAGCACCGCGTCGTGCCGGATTCAACCGGCCTCTACGATCCGGTCAATATGCCGCTGCTCCACCACATCCACCAGGCGCTGCGCGCGCACACGCTGTTCAAGCTCGACGTCGACTACATGATCAAGGACGGCGGTGTCGTCATCGTCGACGAATTCACCGGCCGCCTGATGCCGGGCCGCCGCTGGAGCGACGGATTGCACCAGGCCGTGGAAGCCAAGGAGAAGGTCAAGATCGAGCGCGAGAACCAGACGCTCGCGACCATCACCTTCCAGAACTACTTCCGCAAGTACAAAAAGCTGTCCGGCATGACCGGCACGGCCGAGACGGAGGCGCCGGAGTTCGCGAAGATCTACAACCTCGATGTCGTCGTCGCGCCGACGAACCGTCCCCTGCGCCGCGTCGAAAATCCCGACCTCGTCTATCGGACGGCCAGCGAAAAGTTCGATGCCATCGTCAACGACATTCTCGAGCAGCAGAAGAACGGGCGGCCGACGCTCGTCGGCACGGTCTCGATCGAGAAGTCCGAGCGACTGTCGGCGTTGCTGCGAAAGCGCGGCATCAAGCACGTCGTCCTGAACGCCAAGTACCACGCGCAGGAAGCTGAAATCGTCGCCCAGGCCGGGCGCAGGGGAACGGTCACCATTGCAACGAACATGGCCGGCCGCGGCACGGACATCCTGCTCGGCGGCAACGCGGAGCACATGGCGCGTCAGCAGACCCTCGCCGAAGAAATCGCCGAGAAGCTCCCCAAGGGCGAGGAGAAGTTCGTCGACGACGAGGAGTTCGTCTACTTCTTCCACGTCGACGGCTTCTACCGCGTGAAACGGCTGGACTGGGAGCGCATCTTCTCCCACTTCAAGCGGCAGTCCGACTCCGAGCACGATGACGTGGTCAAGATTGGCGGCCTGCACATCCTCGGCACCGAGCGCCACGAAGCGCGGCGCATCGACAACCAGCTGCGTGGCCGTGCCGGACGTCAGGGCGATCCCGGCTCATCGCGTTTCTATCTGTCGCTCGAGGACGATCTAATGCGGATCTTCGGATCAGACCGCATCTCCGGCCTGATGCAGCGGCTCGGGATGGAAGAAGGCGTGCCGATCGAACACGGCATGGTGACCCGCGCCATCGAGCGGGCGCAGAAGCAGGTCGAGGCGCAGAACTTCTCCGTCCGCAAGCATTTGCTCGAGTACGACGACGTCATGAACAAGCAGCGTGAGAGCGTCTACACGCTGCGCCGCGAGATCCTCGAAGGCAAGATCCACCTGAGCGAAGAAGAGATCGTCGACACCCGCGAATACGTGCTGGCCCTGGCGGAGGACATCCTCGAAGACCAGATCGAGCGCTTCGTCGGCACCAAGCTCGATGTCGACGAGTGGGATGTGCCGGCGCTCATACGTGAGTCATCGCGCGTGTTCGGTCTCGATCCGCAGACGCTGGAACAGCTCGATCTGCAGTCGAAGAGCGGAGACGAGATGGGCGACGCGATCTGGGCACTGGCCAAGGGCAGCTATGAAGAGAAAGACCGGATGGTCGGCGGCGAGCTGCTGCGTCGTGTCGAGCGCGACATCATGCTGCAGATCGTCGATCACCAGTGGAAGGATCACCTCTACTCGCTCGACCATCTGAAGGAAGGCATCGGCCTGCGCGGATACGGCCAGCGCGATCCACTCGTCGAATACAAGAAAGAGAGCTACACCCTGTTCCAGGACATGAAGGGGCGGATCGAAGAGGAGATCGTCCGGACGCTCTTCTGGCTGCGTCCCGTGCTCAACGAAGAGGCGCCGGCGGTGCCGCGCGCCCGCCGCGCGGCACCGATGACGATGAACAATCCGGCGGCGGAGGTGATCCCGGCCTTCGCGTCCGCGCGATCGGCGGCACCGACAGCCGAGGCGGACCTTCCGATGCCCAGCGGTCCGGGGCCCCGCCCGGCGCGTGTCGGCGGTGACGATGTCGTCAAGACCGTGCGCCGCGACCAGCCCAAGGTCGGCCGCAACGATCTGTGTCCGTGCGGCAGCGGCAAGAAATACAAAAAGTGCCACGGGGCGGCGGCGTGACGCATCAGGCCGAGCGCTCCGGCGAGACAGGTTGAGGATTCAATGGAAGTCAAGACGCCCGCGCTCACGCTCTCCGAAATCGACACCACGACCGGTATCGCCACCGCCCTGACCTTCGACGACGTTCTGCTGGTGCCGCAGCATTCGACGGTCGTTCCCACGCAGGTAGACGTCTCCACCCGCTTCACCCGCAACATCCGCTTGAACGTGCCGCTGATCAGCGCCGCCATGGATACCGTCACCGAGTCGGCGCTGGCCATCGCCATGGCCCAGCTCGGCGGCATGGGGATCGTCCACAAGAACCTGCCGATCAGCGAGCAGGCGTCGGAAGTCGATCGTGTCAAGCGGTCCGAGAGCGGGATGATCGTCAACCCGATCACGCTCGCCCCGTCCCACCGCATCTTCGAAGCGCAGGAGTTGATGAAGAAGTACCGCATCTCCGGCGTGCCTATTACAGATGACGGCAGCAAGGAAGGACGCCTTGTCGGGATCCTGACCAATCGAGACCTTCGTTTTGAAACGAACGTCACCCGTCCAATTGCCGAGGTGATGACGAAGGAGCCGCTGTATACCGTTCCCGTGGGCACGACGCTGGACGAGGCGCGCGAGATTCTGCATCAGCACAAGGTCGAGAAGCTCCTGGTCGTTGATCGCGATTTCCGCCTGAAGGGACTCATCACCGTCAAGGACATCCAGAAGGGCATCAAATATCCGAACGCGTGCAAGGACGCGCTCGGCCGCCTGCGTTGCGCCGCGGCGATCGGCATCGCCAAGGATTCACTCGAACGCGCCGCCGCGCTCGTCGCCGCCGGCGTCGACGTGCTGGTCATCGACACCGCGCACGGACACTCGCAGAACGTCATCGACATGGTGCGTCGCGTCCGGCGCGAGTTCCCGAACACCGATCTGGTTGCCGGCAATGTCGCCACCGCTGAAGCGACCGAGGCGCTGATCGACGTCGGCGTGGATGCGGTCAAGGTCGGAATCGGCGCCGGCTCCATCTGCACGACGCGCGTCGTGGCCGGTATCGGCGTGCCGATGATCACGTCGGTCATGGAGTGTGCGCGCGCCGCCGCCGCGCACAACATCCCGATCATCGCTGATGGCGGGATGCGCTATTCAGGCGACATCGTCAAGGCGATCGCCGTTGGCGCCAGCTGCGTCGTGCTCGGCAATCTCTTTGCGGGAACCGACGAAAGTCCCGGCGAGCTGATTCTGTTCCAGGGACGCAGCTACAAGGAATACCGCGGCATGGGCTCGATCGGGGCGATGCGCCGCGGCAGCCGCGACCGTTATTTCCAGGACGAATTCGACCTCGAAGGCGGCCGCGCTGCCGACAAGCTGGTGCCCGAGGGGATCGAAGGACGCGTCGCGCACAAGGGAAGTGCGGCAGCGGTGATCTATCAGCTGGTCGGCGGCCTTCGCGCCGGGATGGGCTACTGCGGCGCGGCAACAATTCCCGATCTGCAGCGCAAGGTGAAGGTGATTCGCATCACACCGGCCGGCGCGCGCGAGAGCCACGTTCACGACGTGACGATTACGAAGGAAGCGCCGAATTATCGGATGGAATGAAGGTAGAGGCCGACCGTGAGGTCGGCCTTTCATTACCGCGGCCAGAAGGTGACCTGCAGCAGACCGACCTTGTGGACTCCCGGAAACTCCATCCCGTAGACCCCGAAGTTCACCGTCGCGTGTTGTCCCAGATCCGCTCCGACGCCGATGCCGGCGCCAAGCAGGAACGTCCAGTCATCGCTGAACTTCGGCCAGTATTCGGTCACCGGCTGCTGCTCCTGCAGCGCGACGGTCGTGCGGCGGAAACCGGTCGGCTGCGTCGAATCGGGAACGACGTTGTAGCCGGTGAACGCGACGGCACCGCTGATCTTCCCGAGGCCTCCGTGCAGGTTGACCATCGGCGCCACAGGCCAGCGGGCCGGCCCGACGCGGAAGATCCGTTCGGCCTTGAAGCCCTTGATCAGCACGTCGCGCGTGAGCGTTTCGAAAAACGGCTCGTCCTCGAAACCGCCGCCGTCGTCCACGCGCAGCTGCGTGTAGCAGATGCGGGTCATCGAGCGGCCGATCCCGCCGCGTGCCGCACACAGATCCCACGATCGGCCTTTGAGCTGCGTCTCGTAGCCAACGGCTTCTTCGACGAAGTCGTCGACGACCCCGAGGTCGTCGGAGTTGAACTTGCCGAGGAGGATGCCGAACGACGGTCCCCACTGCGAGCCACCCTGGGCGTGTGCAGTTGAGGGAATCAGGGCGATGACGAACGCCGTAATCAGAAGTATTCGCATATCAGGTTCTATCGGTGTTCTGCCGGAACGGCCGTAGCCCGACGCTATTTTTGAACGGAAATTCGCCGCGTCGTCTCGTCAACGAGGTCGATGTGAATGGCCTGGGCACCTGGCAGGGCGTGCGTGAGCCGATCGGGCCACTCGACGGCGAGGACGCCGTCTGCAACGCCCATCTCGTCGAGTCCCAGATCGTCGGTGGCCGCACGATCGAGGCGATACAGATCGACGTGATACAGGGTCAGCCGCCCTCCCCGGTACTCGTGAACGAGGGTAAATGTCGGGCTGCTGACCTCGCCAGGGTCGATGCCGAGCCCTTCCGCAACACCACGCACGAAGGCGGTCTTGCCGGCGCCGAGGGTCCCGGACAGGAGCAGCACGTCGCCGCCCTTCAGCTCCGCCGCCAGCGCACGCGCCACCGTAGCCGTTGCCTCTTCCGAGGCGGTCGTGTACTCGGCGTTCAACTCTCGGCTGACTCCGCCTTGGCGCGCGTGGTGAGTGCATTCAGCGCGCCGCTGAGACTCGCCAGCAGATCGGTGGCAGTCATCGCCACCTGGCCGTGCGCGATCTCGGCAAGGTCGCCGGCGGCGCCATGCAGGAATACGGCGATGCGGCACGCGGCTTCCGCGTCGAGCAGCTGCGCCAACCAGGCGGCGACCATTCCGGTGAGCACGTCGCCGGTCCCCGCCGTTGCCATTCCCGGGTTGCCGGTGGGATTGATGAAGACCCGACCGCTCGGCGTGGCAATCACGGTGCGGTGCCCCTTCAACACCACATAGACGCGATGCGTCGTCGCGAAGTCGGCGGCGACTTCGAGTCGATTCGCCTGGACTTCGTCGATCGTCGAGCCGACGAGCCGCGCCATCTCCCCGGGATGCGGCGTGATAATTACGTCCCGATCGTCCTTCCCCACCAGCCTTCCCGGCTCTTCGGCCAGCAACGTCAGCGCGTCGGCGTCGAGAACGAGCGGCACAGATGCGCGCTCGATCAGCGCCCGCATGAACTCGGCGGCGGCGCGCGTCCGGCCGAGGCCGGGGCCGCAGGCAATCACGTCGTGCGCCAGCTCCATCACGCGATCGATTGCCGACGCCGCGACGCCGCCGGCTTCATCCGCGAGCGGCTCGGTCATCAGCTCTGGCGCCATCGGCGCCACCATCGGCAGGCATGAGGCCGGCGTCGCCACCGTCACCAGGCCGGCACCTGAGCGCAGCGCGCCCATTCCGGCCAGGAACGCGGCGCCGGTTTTTCCAAGAGATCCCGCCACCACGGTGACCCTGCCGAAATCGCCTTTATGGGAGTCTGCGGTACGCGGCTCGATCAGTTCCCGCAGCTGCTCCGGTGTCAGCAGATCGACGTGTGGCCCTTCGAGCCCTTCCACGACCTCGTACGGAATGCCGATGTCGGCAATCACGACGTCGCCGGCGTGCACTTCTCCCGGCGGCAGGACCAGCGGAAGCTTCGGCGATGCCAGCGTCACCGTCATCGCCGCGCTTATGCAGTCGCCGATCAGGTGCGGTGTGTCGGCCGACAGACCGCTCGGCAGGTCGATGGCGACGATCGGAATGTCGGAGGCATTGACGTCCGCGATCACCGTCTCGAGCATGCCGCTGGCCGGCGATCGCAATCCGGTACCGAGAATGGCATCGACGATGAGGGTGCACTGAGAGATTTCGGAGAAGTGCAGCTCCCAGCTCTGCTCGTCACCAATCTCGACGACCGTCACGCCGAGGCGGCCAAGAATGTCCAGGTTGGTGCGGGCGTCGCCGCGAATGTCAGCGACGGCGCCGATGACGAACACCGACACATCGACACCGCGCTGCAGGAGCGTGCGGGCGACGACAAATCCGTCGCCCCCATTGTTGCCACGACCGCACAGCACGGCGACGCGGCCGGCAAGTCGATCCTCGTAGGTCGCTTCGATCGCCGCCACCACCTGCCGTCCGGCGTTCTCCATCAGCACCAGCGACGGGATGCCGATGTCTTCAATCGTGAACCGGTCGGCCTCGCGCATCTGCGCGGCGGTAAGAATCCTCACGCTTGCGCGGAGTGTACTACAGGGGTAAGGTCGCATCCGGAGATGTCGATGGCGGCAACGGTGTACGTGAACGGACGGCTCAGCGACGACAGCGGCGCAGTCGTCTCGGTATTCGATCATGGGTTCCTCTACGGCGAAGGCGTGTACGAGACGCTGCGCACGTACGGCCGGCGGCTGTTCCTGTTCGATCGGCATGCGCGCCGGCTTCGTCGATCGGCATCGATGATCGACCTCGAGCTTCCCTTCACCGACGAGCATCTGCTGCAGGCGATCGACGAGACGATGCAGCGCGCCGCCCTGGCTGACGAAGCGTATGTGCGCGTGCTGGTTACGCGGGGTGTCGGCGAGCTCACCTACGACCCGAAGGCCACGCCCGCGCCTACGCTGGTCGTCATCGTCAAACCGCAGGTCGATCCGCCCGCGGAGGCGTACCGCGACGGAGTCCACGTCGTCATTGTCGACATCATCCGCAACCATCCCGGATCCGTGAACCCGATGATCAAGAGCAACAACCTGATGAACAACGCACTGGCGATGCAGGCGGCGCTGCGGCGCGGTGCCTTCGAAGGCGTGATGCGGAATTACCGTGGCGAGCTCACCGAATGCACGACGGCGAACCTCTTCGTCGTCAGGGACGGCGTCGTGTTGACGCCACCGCTCGAGGCCGGGCTGCTGCCGGGAATCACACGGGAATTCATTTTCGAGATCGGCGACATCAATGGCATCGACGTCCGCGAAGGCGTACTCCGAGACGACGATCTGTACGGTGCGGACGAGGCGTTTCTGACCAGCACGACGCGCGAAGCCGTGCCCATCACGGTCGTCGATGACAGGACAATCGGCAGCGGAACGCCGGGGCCGGTGACGATGCGGCTGCTCGAAGCGTTCAGGCGGACGGCAAGTACTACGTAGAAAACTCCTCGACCGGCGGACACGAACAGAACAGATTTCGATCCCCGTACGGGTTGTCGATTCTTCCGACACTCGGCCAGAATTTTCTGGCCCGAACCCATGGCAGCGGAAACGCCGCCTGCTCGCGCGCGTAGGGGTGCGGCCAGTCGGAGGCTGAGACGGCGGCTGCCGTGTGCGGCGCGTTCTTCAGGACGTTGTCACGCTGATCCACCGTGCCCGCAACCACATCGTCAATCTCCCTGCGAATCTGAATCATCGCGTCGCAGAAGCGATCGATCTCGCCCTGATCCTCGCTTTCGGTCGGCTCGACCATCAGCGTCCCGGCGACCGGGAACGACACCGTCGGCGCGTGGAAGCCGAAGTCGATGAGCCGCTTCGCAACGTCCATCTCCTCGACCCCCGCACTCTTGAACGAGCGGAGATCGAAGATCAGCTCGTGGGCGACGCGGCCGTTCCGGCCGCTGTACAGAACCGGGTAATGCTTTTCCAACCGCGCCTTGATGTAGTTGGCATTGAGGATCGCGTATTGCGACGCCTCGGTGAGTCCGGCGGCACCGAGCATCCGGATGTAGGCGTATGAAATCAGCAGGATGCTCGCGCTTCCCCACGGTGCAGCCGACACAGCCGGAATGGCCCGCTCCGCGGCCGGATGAACCAACGGATGCCCGGGCAAGTACCGCACGAGATGCGGCGCCACCCCAATCGGACCCATTCCCGGGCCGCCACCGCCATGCGGAATCGCGAAGGTCTTGTGCAGATTCAGGTGGCAGACGTCCGCACCGATGCGCGCCGGACTCGTCAGTCCGACCTGAGCGTTCATGTTCGCACCGTCCATGTACACCTGCCCGCCGTGTTCGTGAACGATGTCGCAGATCGTGCGGATGCCATCCTCGAAGACGCCGTGCGTCGAGGGATACGTGATCATCAGACAGGCCAGACGGTCGCGATGCTCCCCCGCTCTGCGCTTCAGATCGCCGATATCGACATCCCCGCTCGAAGAGGTCGCCACGACGACGACGCGCATGCCGGCCATCGCCGCACTCGCGGGGTTGGTACCGTGGGCGGAGGCGGGAATCAGCACGACGTCGCGGTGGACGTCGCCGCGTTCGCGATGGTAGGCGCGGATCACCATCAGGCCGGCAAACTCACCCTGCGCGCCCGAGTTCGGCTGCAGCGACACGGCGGCGAAGCCGGTGATGGCGCATAACGCGTCCGTCAGCTCGCGCACGACCTGCGCATAACCCTGCGTCTGCTCCCCTGGCGCGAACGGATGCACGCGGCTGAAGTGCTCCCACGTGATCGGCAGCATCTCGGTGGCCGCGTTCAGCTTCATCGTGCACGAGCCGAGCGGAATCATCGACGTGTCGAGGCCGATGTCCTTCCGCTCCAGCGTCCGGATGTATCGCATCATCTGCGTTTCCGAGTGATGCGAGTTGAAGACCGGATGTGTCAGAAACGATGACGTTCGACGCAGCTCGGGCCACGCCACCGCTTCTTCCGCCCCGTCGCCGCCGGCGACGGTGCCCCGGCCCATGCTGACGGACTTGCCGACGGCCGCTCCAAGCAGCTGCCCGATGTCCGCGAAGTCCTCGAGGGTCGTCGTCTCGTTCAGCGAAATGCCAACTGTTGACGCATCGATATAGCGGAAATTGATTCCGCGCCCGAGGGCCTGCGCCTGCAGAGTCTGGAGCTGACCGACCTCGATGCACAGCGTGTCGAAGAAACGGGCGTTCCGCTGTTTCAGCCCGAGAACGCCCGCCCACATCGCAAGCCCGTGTGCCAGGCTATGGACACGCGCTGCGATTTCTTTCAACCCTGCGGGACCGTGGTACACCGCGTACATCGCGGCCATGTTCGCCAGCAGCGCCTGTGCCGTGCAGATGTTCGACGTTGCCTTCTCACGGCGGATGTGCTGCTCGCGCGTCGCCAGCGCCATGCGGTAGGCAGTATTACCGTGAGCGTCAACCGAAACGCCGATCAGCCTACCTGGCATCTGCCGGACGTAGGCGTTGCGCGTCGCAAAGAACGCCGCATGCGGGCCGCCGAAACCGAGCGGTACGCCGAACCGCTGCGAGTTGCCGACAACGACGTCCGCGCCCATTTCGCCGGGCGGCTTGAAGAGCGCGAGCGCGAGCAGGTCGGTAGCAACGGCTGCCAGAATGCCCTGCTCGTGCGCCCGCTCAATGAACGGAGTCAGGTCGCGCAGCTCGCCGCGCTCGTCTGGATATTGCAGCAGGACACCGAACACTCCCGGCCCGAGCTCCATATCGTCCATCGAGGCGACTTTCAGCTCGATGCCGAGCGGCTCGGCCCTGGACTGCAGGACGGCGAGCGTCTGCGGAAAACACCGGTCGCTGACCAGGAAGGTTCGTGCCTGACCACCCGCCCCTTCCGTGACTGCCGTCGTCTTCGCGGACGAAGGCGGACGCACCCGGTGCAACAGCGTCATCGCTTCGGCGGCCGCTGTCGCTTCGTCCAGCAGCGACGCGTTCGCCACCTCCATTCCGGTGAGGTCAGCGACCATCGTCTGAAAGTTGAGCAGCGACTCGAGACGGCCCTGGGCGATCTCGGCCTGGTACGGAGTGTATGGCGTGTACCAGCCGGGGTTCTCGAGCACCATCCGGCGGATCACGCTTGGCGTGAACGTGTCGTGATAGCCAAGGCCGATGTACGAGCGGAACGTGCGGTTGCCGCGAGCAACGTTCGTCAGCCGCTGCAGAAATTCGCGCTCGGTTTCCTCCGGCGGCAGGTTCAGCGGCGCGTCCAGCCGGATGGATTGAGGCACCACTTCGTTGACCAGCACGTCGAGCGACGCCGCACCGACCGCCGCCAGCATGGCGTCGCGCTCGTCAAGAGAGGGACCGATGTGCCGGCGGGCGAACCGATCTGTGGAAACGGATCCGGCCATTACTCCTTGACGAGCGACTCGTAGGCGGCGGCGTCGATGAGCGAGTCGATCGCACCGGGATCCGAGAGCCGCACCTTGACCATCCAGGCGCCGTGCGGATCGCTGTTCACCGACTCGGGATGATCTTTGAGGTGCGAATTCACGCCAATGACCTCACCGCTCATCGGCGCAAACAGGTCTGACACCGCCTTCACGGATTCGATGGAGCCAAACGACTCGCCGGCGGCGATCGTCTTGCCAACCTCCGGCAACTCCACATACACGACGTCGCCAAGCTGGCGCTGCGCGTAATCGGTGATGCCGATATCGGCAGTGTCGCCGCTGACCCGAATCCACTCGTGGTCCTTCGTGTATTTGAGGTCTGTTGGATACGGCATAGTTTTCGGCGCTTCGGCACCTTAAAAGGGTGCGCAACGTGAAACTGTTTCAGCGCCCTGAAAAGGGCGCCCTACGTGAGACGTGGTCACGACGTGAAATGTGGTCACCGGCGACCGCGTTTGTAAAAAGGTAACGGTACGACTCGCGCTTTCGATGCGCGGCCGCGGATGTCCACGTCCACCTCCGAGCCGGACACCGCTACATCGGTCGGAACGTAAGCCATCGCGATTGCCCTCTTGAGAAACGGCGTCTGCGTGCCGCTCGTGATCACTCCGATCGGACGATCATCGCGCACGACAGGATAACCGTGGCGCGCGATCCCGCGGTCGATCATCTCCAACCCGATCAGCGTGCGAGCCAGACCGTGTGCCTTCTGTTCGTGCAGGCGATCGCGGCCGATGAAATCGCTCTTATTCCAGGCCACCGTCCACTCGAGCCCGGCTTCCAGAGCTGTCGTCGACTCGTCGATGTCGTTGCCATAGAGGCGCATGGCGGCCTCCAGCCGGAGCGTGTCGCGGGCGCCGAGCCCGCACGGGATCACATCGACCGATCGTCCCGATTCGAGAATAGCTTCCCAGACCTTGTCCGCCATATTCGGCGGTACGAAGATCTCGAAGCCGTCCTCACCGCTATAACCCGTACGCGAGATCGTCGCGCGCGCATTCGCCACCTCACCGTTCGCAAACCAGTACGGACGCAGTTCGCTCAGTTCGACACCGGTGAGCGGCTGCAGCACCTCACGTGACGCCGGCCCCTGCAGTGCAAGCAGCGCATAACGGTTGCTGCTGTCTATCGCGGCCGCGTCGCCCACCGCCTTGATCTGCGCCGAAATCCAGGCGAAATCCTTCTTCACGTTGGAGGCGTTCGCGACGATGAGGAAATGGTTCGGGCCCATCCGGTAAACGAGCAGATCGTCCACGAACGTGCCTTCGGGCGTGAGCAAGCCCGTGTACTTCGCCTGACCGACATGCAATGCCGAGATGTCGCTGCAGACTACGCGATCAACGGCCGCTACGGCATTCTTGCCGGCAACCTCGATTTCACCCATGTGACTGACGTCGAACAGCCCGGCTCGCGTGCGCACCGCCATGTGCTCGGCGGTAATGCCTGAGTACTCGACCGGCATGTCCCAGCCCGCAAACGGCACCATGCGCGCGTTGGCGGCGCGATGTCGCGCGTGAAGAGGTGTTTTGCGGAGCTCTGCGACAGACGTGTCGGCCATGCGGGCGACGGAATGTGGATTCCGGCTTCCAGACCGCCCTCGATGCGGTCAGCCGGACCAAACGACGGTACTACGCGCCCCGAATTGAATCAAGAACGCGGGTTATTCCACCGCGGCCGGGGCATCCTGACTCTTTGTGCGGTCTCGGAGTCGGTCGAATGTATCGGCGAGGACCGCGGCAGTCACGGGACCGACGCGGGCGATCTCATGGGCCTTGAGCAGGATCGCCTCGTGCGGCATCAGGAACAGATACTCGTCGCAGAATCCGGCCAGGTCATGCAGCCGATGAGACGAGACGACGACCGCCGCGCCGCGGTCGCGTTTCAATTCGAGCGTCGCGTTCAACCAGCGGGAGCTCTCGGTATCAAGTCCTTCCCACGGTTCGTCCAGCACGATCAGCTGCAAGGGATGCCGGCTCAACACAGTGCGGAGTCCTAGCAACTGACGGGAACCCTGCGACAGCACCCGCATGCGACGCCGATCCGGCAGGAGAGCCTCGCCGGCACCGAGCGCACCCCACGCTCTGGCACGAACGGAGGGCGGCAATGTCGCCGCGCCGGCGAAGTAGGCGACGCTCAGTCGGCGCGTTGCGTCAGCCGGTCGAAATCCGGCGATGCGCACATCGCCGATTGCCGGGGCAATGCCTCCGACCAGCATCCGCAACAGCGTCGTCTTGCCGGCCCCGTTCCCGCCGAGGACGCCAAGGGCCTGGGCCGTGCGCAAATCAAACGAGAGGTCGCGAAACACCTCGCGCCGGCCATATCGCGCCGAGGCGCTCCTCACGGACAACAGGACCGCGGTCACTGAGCTGCCTCCAGCGGAATATCCCGGCGGCCCACCGACCAGATCCCGATAAGCACGGCGGCGACGGCAGACAGCAGCGCCGGTGCGACCAACAATCGATCGTCACCGGTGAGTTCACGCCCGACGAGCAACGGCGGATACACGAGAACGGCGAACGCGCTCTGTATCCACCCCCAATACTCGGTATTCGGCCTCAACGCACCGTTGAATATCGACGGCGTTGCCGGCGTCAGGATTGCCACGACGAGCAGCCAGCCGATCGCCCCTGAAAACCGTGGCAGCCGTACGGTTGTCGCCCACGGAATCGTCGAGACCAGCAGCAGCGCGACAACCGTTCCGGAATCGAGGAGTGGGGTTCCGCCATGATTGCCAGCCGTTAACTCGTGAACCAGGGCGAGAGCGGCCCAGGCGAGAGCGCCCGGAAGACTAGACGCCATCCAGTGCGCGGTCGCAATGCCCGCACGTGTGCCGCCGGAGGTGAGCAGCAAGTCGTAATGCCCGCGACGGGCCGGCACGTCGAAACCCGATGAACAGGCGAACGTCTGCAACAGCAGAATTGGCGTCAATGTCCCGGCCGCCCGCGTCGAATCAATCGCGACCATCACACCCGCAACCACGACGACGACCGCAAAGGCGCCGATCATCAGCAGCGGCATCGGCGGGACGACGAAGAAGAATCGGGCGGTGTAGAAGACGCGTGTCACAAGTCGCCGCCTGCTCCGCTGGTGGTGTCGGCTGGATCGCTCGTCGACTGCACCCACGGGGCAACCGTCGTCTCGTCGTTTCCGGTCGGGCGTCCTCGGCGTCGGCGTTTGGTGTCGGGCCGCAGGTAGCCACGAAGTGTGTGATAACTGATGTCCAGAACCCGGCAGGCGCTGCGTTTGTTGCGACCGCACCGTTCGAACACGAGTTTCGCGTAACGCGCCCCCCAGTGGCGAAGGGATTCGCCCCGTTCAAGCGACGGCCACAGGATCTGTGCGAACTCTCCTCGGACCTGTGGCGGTAAGTCGTCCAGCTCGATAGAGGAGGTTTCGGCGAGGGTGACTGCGCGTTCAATGACACGCTCCAGCTCACGGACGTTGCCCGGCCATTGGTACGTCACCAGCGCTCCTTCTGCGGCTGACGAGAGCGTGAGTGACGTCGCGGAGCGGTGACGCTCCAGAAAATATCGCGCCAGCTCGAGGACATCGTCGGCACGCTCGCGGAGCGGTGGCACCGTGATTTCGACTCCGCTGAGACGGTAATACAGGTCGGAACGAAAGAGACCCTGCTCTACCAACCGGCCGAGCGGTCGATTGGTCGCCGCCACGATCCGCGTATTAAGACGGCGCACGCCGTGACCGCCAACGCGCTCCACGGCGACCTCCTGAATCGCACGCAGCAGCTTCGCCTGCGCAGCCGCGGACAGGTCGGACACTTCGTCGAGGAAGATCGTCCCCCCTTCCGCGTGTTCGAACTTGCCCCGGCGCCCCCGCACACCGGTTGCGGTTCGATCCTCGATCCCGAACAGCTCCGCCTCGAGCAGCGATTCGACCACCGCCGCGCAATTGACCGCCACAAACGGACCGCGATGGCGCCGACTGAGCTCGTGAACCTGTCTGGCGACCAGTTCCTTGCCAACGCCAGACTCGCCTTCGATTAAAACCGTGAAGTCGGTCAGGGCAACGCGTTCGATACGAGCACGCAGGTCCTGCATCGCCGCCGTCGATCCGATCAGCGGCGCGGCACCGTCGACGGGACGGACGCGGACCGTATTCCGGGTGCGCGCCGCTTCGAGCACCAGGCCACCGAGTTGTGCGATCGAGCTGAGGACGTGGTAATCACGCTCGTCCAGTTCGCGCCCGGGATCGCACGTGGCCTCGAGGACGGCCTGCACGTGCGGGTCCGAATTCGGAACGCCGAGCACGAGCGAGTCCGTCGTTCGTGTCGGCGTTACGAGGCGGACCTGGTAACGAGTGGGGATCTCGCGCAGGCGCACAGCGCGCATCCCCAGCAAGCGTTGGACTTCGTGTTCGAAGATGGCGACGAGGTCGTGTTCGGCCGCGCTGCGGCCAATCGCGCTCCCGAGTGACGCGACGACCTGCAGCACCGCTGCGCGAGCGATTCCGACCGTTGCAACCGTTTCTGGCACCGCGCGCGATAACCCACGGACCTCATCGCATATCGACATTCCGTCCTCCAGTTGTGATGGGACGGTGGCACCATTCCAAGCGCAATGCCATCGCTCGAGCGGATGGAATCGCTGGTGGGTGGACCATTCTTCGGCTACTTTCAGCCAATGCCTGGCGCCGGAGGGTAAGCGTTGCCCTCCATCGGCGCGGAAGCGATCTGCGTGTCGGGAATCGCATACCCGAGTGCGGTCGTGTCGACGCTGCGATCAAACAGGAGAACACCACGATAGCGGATGACCGTCGCCGACACGTGACACACGCAGGCCCGGACGATGCGGCTGCGGACGAGGAGACGCCCGTCGCGGGTTACCAGATGAACGTCAACGTGCGTTCCGGGAAGCAGCCGCGTGATTCCCTCTGCGAGCAGGCCGGCGTCCGAGATGTCGATCACGGCCAGCTCGCGGCCGGCGCGGAGGCGTACTTGCGAGAGCGGTTCGTCCGCGGCAGGCGTGCGCCGTGGGGCCCGGCGCCGGTCCACTGCGGCGAGGTCAGTAGGCAACGAGCCATCCTTTCGTGAGTACGTCGTAGCGCAGCACGCGCGTCCTGCCTGTCGCGCCGAGCACGCGGATACCCCATTGCGTTCCGTCGCGATCGCGGATGTAAATCGTTCCGGATGTTGCGGTGCCGGTCGGGGTGAATGTCAGGAGGTTGGTTGAGCCGAGTTGAATCGGATCCGTGCCAGGTACTCCAGGGGTCAGGCCGATCTCGACACCGGGAAACTGCTCGTGCAGGCGCGTGGTGGGCTCGACTATGCGATCGATACCTGACGCGATGTCAGCACTGCGAACGCCGTTGCCGTTGCCGTCCTGGAATACGTTGAAGCTGATCCCACCGGGTGACTGGTCGAAACGGAAACCGACAGCCGTTCCTCGCGCAACCGCCTGCATCCGCGCAAGCGCAAAACGCCCGCCAAGATATCTCGCGGCGGCGTATCCGCGCGAGCGGGGGAGAGAAGACAGGACCTTCGCGACGGCCACACCGCCGAGGATCGTAACGATGGCCGAGACCGCGACGAGTTCGAGCAGCGTGTACCCCTTGGCGGACGCGTACCGCGGGCACCGCCGGCGGCGCCCGCGGCTGTCCTGCGACGTGGGCCCTACTCCGTTTTTGGCACCGCCACCGTGATCAGCGGCTTGATCTTGAGAAAGCTCTTCTCGCCGATGCCGCGGACGTTCATCAGATCCTCGACCTTCTTGAACCCACCGTTCTTCTGTCGGTACTCGAGAATCCGCTCGGCGGTCGCCTTGCCGACGCCCGGCAGCGTCTCGAGCTGCGCGGCGCTCGCGGTATTCAGGTTGATCGGCGCGCCGGCCGACGCCGACGAACCTGATGGCCGCATGCCCGACGCACGTGTCGTCTCCTGTGCCGCTATCGTCACGACCAGACCGAGAGCGAGCACGATTGCTGTCATCATCCGCATCATGAGCTACCTCCTGTCCGCACCAGGCAGGTCCCGCCCCGGGGCGAGACAGGAACGTGCGGCTCCATCGAAAAGAACGGTTCGCGTCGATCTGCCACATGGGTTCCCTGCGCGAAGTCCCCGCCGAGCGCGATGGCACTGAGCCGGGCACTCGTTAAACCAATACGCGCCCGTCGGAGACGCATACAGCCGAGGCAAGCTCGCTGCCGCACGGCGCCTGCGTCTGATGTCCGTGAAAGTGATTGAGCGAACTGAGCTTCGGCGTGAGTGCCTGGCAGCGGGTCGAAGGACGGCACCTGAGTCCGTAAACCGGAGTTACCGAGCGGGTGCCCAACCGAGAACGGATTTCGCTACGGCTGCAGACAACCACACGGGTGCGTCCGAAACGTCGGGATAGACGCAGGCGGACCCGTCTTCTGTCGCAGTGGATCGTAAACCCGGTCCTTCTCGGTACCGTTGAACGCCGCGACGATCGTGCCTGGCGCTTCCTCGTCCGACGAAGACAATTGGAACCGGGACCGGAACGTCTTCTCTTCGTGGTCCGCCAGCAACACATAAGGCCGGTACCCGCGCTCAACCAGCACATCCACGGCGCGCGGCCACCACTGCGGGTCCAGATAATCCCAGCGCATCGTCAACCGCTCTCCGTAGTAACGCATGCTGCCGCTCTGCAGCATCGTGATGATCACCGCGTTCTTCGGCAGATTCTGCCGGACGTACTCGCCAACGCTCGTGTACGGAATGCCCTCACGCCAATGGCCGAGCACCTGCTCTTCGCGAATGAATGAGATCCGCAGCGACAACATGCCTGCGACGACGAGCATCGCCACCGCGCGGCGTTCGCCACTTTCACGCATACGGATTAGCAACAGCGCCAGCCCCCACGCCGCGAGCACGACCATCGCTGGGAAGCTTGGAAGCAGAAAGCGTAGATACAACCAGATGCCGAACGGCGCGTACAACAAATAGGAAAACCAGATGACCGCAATGAAGGACGTCAGGAACATGATGGTGGTCCGGCGCTCGCCTGCCTGTCGCCAGAACAGCAGCGGCGCGATCGCCAGCAGGACGAAGGGCGTTTCGGTCTGCCAGATCCAGCGTGGATAGTCGATCAGGTTCCGCCCGACAAACCGCCACTGGTAAAGGTCCTCCAGGTTTCCGTAGCTGGCATTGAGTGGTCCGCCGTACAGGGTCGTATTGAGCGCGGCAATTGCCAGCACGAGCGGCGCGCCGCCGATGGCGAAGCCGAGAAAAGCGCGCAGGCGCGTTCGTGACAGAAGCTCTGCGGCGGCCGGCCGTGCGCGAAACACGATGAACGCGAGGAACACCGCGCCAACGAACACGAGGTTCGGCCGCACGAAGATCGCCGTCGACACGGCAAGACCGGTCCAGAATGCGCGCCACCGCAGCGACGACAAGGCCAGCACGATGCCGAGAGTAAAGAGCGCGGTAACGGGCAGGTCGCTCATCGGGTTAAGCGACATGAAAACGAACGCCGGGCTCGTCGCCATCAACGCCGCGGCAAACAGTCCGACGCGTGGCATTGACGAGAGCCGGACGCCGAGCACATATGTCAGCCACACAGTCAGCCCGGCCAGAAGAGGAACGATGACGAACGGCCCGCAGGCCCCGAGCGCCGCCTTGCCGATGGCCATCAACACCGGCAATCCGGGCGCGTACACGGGCACAATCGCACCGGGCTGCTGGGCCGGCCGATATCCGAGCGGCGTAAACGTCCAGTCGGCGAGCGGCCATGGCACCTGCCGCGCAATCGGCTGTTCGACGACGAGATCTCGCGCCAGCCAGAGATCGGCCTGGCTGATGTAGCCCCACTGGTCGGCCGCTTCGGCCACCAACGTTCCCTGTCTGATGGCGACGACGGACATACCCACCGAGAGGATGATCACGAGCGGGAGCGTGGCTCGCTCGGCGAACGCGACAATTGGCGTCCACCCGCTCAGCGCCTGTGTGCGCCGGCGGGCGTCCTCACGGTAAAAGTAGGCGTAGACGATCGACAGGACACCGGCAAGCTGCACGGCACGATCCGGCGTCGTCGAGCGGAGGCGGAGTCCGAATGGATGAAACTCCACCCCGCCGGTGACGGCGACAAATACGGCCCACGCAGCCGCCAGGACGATCAGTGCAGGCAGCACCCTGCACGCCAACGTCCGAAACCTCGACGTCACCAGCATCCGCAGGGGTGTGCGACGACGGTCGGTATCGACTGCGGGACGCTGCGAGTAGAACGCAGCGGATCGTAGAGCCTGCTCGACGGCGCCCAATTGAAGGTCGCCACCAGTGTGCCGAGCTCACCGGCCCGTGACGACAGGCCAAATCGCTCGCGGAACCTTTCCTCCTCGTCGCCCGTGAGCAGCACGTATGGACGATAGCCCCGCTCGAACAGGACGTTCGCCGCACGCGGCCACCACTCCGGTGCCAGGAAATCCCACCGCATGGTCATGCGTTGCCCGTAGTAGCGGGCGCTGCCGCTGTGCAGGTTGGTGATGATGATCGCATTGGCGGGAAGCGCGCGGTGAATGTACGCGCCAACGCTCGTGAATGGCACGCCCTCGCGCCAATGTCCGAGCAGCTCGCTACGCACGAAGCCGTAACGGAACGAGAGGACGAGCGTGACAACGACCAATGAAATCACGCTGCGGGCCAGCGGGTCACGAAGGCGACCCACGACGAGCGCGAATCCCCACGCTGCCGCGACCACGATCACGGGAAAGGCGGGAAGAAGAAAGCGCAGAAACCACCAGGCGTCGAACGGGGTGTAGAACAGGTAGGACAGCCAGATCCCGACAACGAACGCGACGATGAACATCCGCGCCGCGCGCCCTTGCTTGTCGCGGACACCCAGTAGCAAGGGGACCGCGCCGAGGAGGACGAACGGTGTCTCGGTTTGCCATGTCCATCGCGAGTAGTTGGCCAAGTTCCGCCAACCAAATTGCCAGGAATAGTAATGAGCGAGGTTTCCGTAGCCGGAGCTGAGCGGCCCGCCGTACAGCACCGTGTTCGCAGCAGCGGTCGCCAGCACCAACGGCGCGCCGCCAAGGGAGAACAACGCGAACGCGCGCCAACGGGCGCGCCAGATGGACTCACCGTTCGTTGGCTGCGCCCGACACATAACGAACGCCAGAAATACGGCGCCCATCGGCACCAAGTTGGGACGAATCAGAACGGCCATCGACACGGCGATGCCGGCCCACAGCGCGCGCAGTCGGGTTGATGACAGTGCCACGACCGTGGCCAGCGTGAAGCATGCCGTGACGGGAACGTCACTCATCGCATTCATGGACATGAACACGAACGTCGGGCTCGTGGCGATCAATGCCGCTCCAGCAAGTCCAACGAGCGTTGATGCGAGCCGAGCACCGAGCCGGTAGGTCAACCAGACCGTCAGCGCAGCCAGCAGCGGGACGATCACAAAAGGTCCGCAGGCGCCGAGCGCAGCCTTGCCCGCCGCCATCAGCAGCGGCAGACCCGGCGCGTACATCGGAACGATCGCCTCCGGCTGCCGTGGCGCCGGCACGTAGCCGAGCGGAGCAAACGTCAGATCCGCGCGCGGCCACGGCATCTGACGAACGATCGGCTGCTCGACCACGAGATCGCGCGCCAGCCAGAGATCCGCCTGACTGACATAACCCCAGGAGTCCGCCCCCCCAGCCACGAGCACGCCTTGTCTGATCCCGACAAGGAACATCCCTGCCGAGAGCACGACGACGAGAGGGAGCGCAACACGCGCGAGGAGCACGCCGGATCCTTCCGCGAGGCGTCGCCCGTCTTCCCGGTAGAAGCAGAGATAGATCGTCGCCAGGATCACGCTCGCGTAAATCGCGCGGTCCGGATCGGTGGATGTGAGGCGCCAGCCGAGCAGGCGGAACTCGATGCCGCCACTGATCGCGACACAGGCCGCCCAGGCCGCCGACAGCGCGATCAGCGCAAGGATGGCCTTGCCGATGACCGTCCGCAGTCTCGACGCGGTCGCGAAAGGCACGAGACGTGATGCTAGATGGGATTCACGCTTCTACTCGCGTCGCCTGCTCCTGTGTGCGGCGAAACCAGGCAACGGTCTTCTCGAGTCCCTGCTCGAACGTGACGTGCGGCTGGTAGCCGAGCAGACGGCGCGCCTTATCGATGTCGGCCTGCGAATCGCGCACGTCGCCCGCGCGCGATTCGGCGTAGATCGGCTCGACGCTGACACCGGTCAGGTCAGTTAACGCGCTGAACAGTTGGTTGAGTGAGATCCGCTCACCCGTGGCGACATTGATCACTTCCCCGCTCGCGTCGGGCGCCGCGCACGCCCGCAGTACGCCGTCGACGACGTTGGCGACGTAGGTGAAGTCGCGGGTCTGTCGGCCATCACCGTAGATGGTCGGCCGCCGGCCGTCGAGGAGCGCCCGGATGAAGAGCGAGATGACCCCCGAATACGGCGAGCTCGGATCCTGACGTGGACCGAACACGTTGAAGTAGCGGATGGTGACCGTCTCGAGTCCGTACAGCTGCGTGAACATCTGGCCGTATTGCTCGGCGACGAGTTTCTGCAGGGCATACGGCGACAACGGCGCAGTGCCCATCGTCTCCACCTTCGGCAGCGTTGCGGTGTTGCCGTACACAGATGACGAGCCGGCATAGACCACGCGTCGAACGCCCGCGTCTCGCGATGCCACCAGCACGTTCAACGACGCGTCGATGTTCGCGCGATTCGAGGTGATGGGATCGTGTACCGAGCGCGGCACTGACGGGATGGCCGCCTGATGGAGTACGTAGTCCATGCCCGCCACGGCGCGCTGGGCAACCGCAAAATCCGCCAGATCGCCTTCGAGCAGTTCGACGCCGGCGACGTGCGCCAGGTTTTCACGCTTGCCGGTCACGAAGCTGTCGACGACGCGGACGCGTTCGCCGCGGCGCACCAGTTCTTCCGTCAGATGCGAGCCGATGAAACCTGCACCGCCGGTGACAAGGTAAGAAGGCATGGTTACCGTGGAAACCCGTTCTTTGGCATGCCGGGCAGCAGCTTCAGCGCGTTCTGGTAATAGAGCTTGCGCAACACCTGGTCCGGCAGTTCCAGGCCGTACAACTTCCAGAACGCGTGGTAGTCGCGGTAGTAGTCGAAATACTCGTCCGCCGTTTCGAAGACGCGCCAGTAGTACGGGAACTCGTCAGGCTGGTAGCTGTCTTTGCCGAACAGCACGCGGTCCTGGTACTTGATCATGAACTCGCGCGCCGTACGCGGCTGCCGACCGAGGTCATAGAGCACCGCACCGACCTCGGAATAGAGGTTCGGCATCTCGTCGAACATTTTGCCGAGACGCGCCAGGTTGTTCGCGTGCCACCCGAGGTGCGCCGTCACGAAAGTCGTCTTCGGATGCCGCTTGAACAGGCGATCGCGCTCGCCGGCGAGCTCTTCGAACGTCGGATTCGGCGGCACCGGGTAACGACGTTCCGGATAAAGCGCCAGCTCCAGCCACCGCTCGTTGGTGTAGTCGATCGGCTCGAAGAACTCCTGCGGATCGGCGGTATGGATGAAGATCGGAATGTTCAGCCGCGCCGCCGTGTCCCAGAACGGATCGAGTTCCGGGTCGTCGATGTGCAATCGGCTTCCGTCCTGTTTGCGGACGCTCAGGCCAAAGCCCTTGTTGATTTCACCAACGCCGATCGCGCCTGCTTTGACGTCCGCCTCGAGCTGTTTTGCCGCCCGCTGACCGAACCCCGGACCAACCTGTCGCGGGAAATTGATCGTGGTGAATTGCACCATCCGATCCTTGTGTTTGCTCGCCTGGATTGCCTGAATCGCCTGGACGAGACGATCGCCCGACACGCCGCTCGCATTGACCAGCACGCGCAGGTTCAGCGGATCCATCGAGGCGACAATGCGATCGAATTCTTCCGGGCTGATTGGCGCAGGCTGATGACTGTGAAAATCGATGACCGGATACTTGGCGCGCGGAACCGGATGCTGCGGAACCACCAGCGTCGAGCGCGGTTTGTAGTCGACGATGCTTGGCGGAGGAAGCGACGGCTTGCGATCGGCGCCAGGACGGTTGCGGATGGCGCCCTGGCTCTGCGCGCCCTGCGGCGCCTGGGCAATGCCCAGCGCCGTGGCGGTAGCGACTGCCATCGCCAGAACGAGAAGTCTGCGGAGCATGGTGGAAATTGTACGTTAACTTCCAGCGCCCAACTTCCGGCGCCCCCGCAGGTCCCGACGTGTGGGAAGTTGGCGATTGGTAGTTGGAGGTTGTAAGCGTCGCAGCCGCCCGATAAGCCGAGTTCTGTTATCCACCGGAGCGCCGCAAGGCGCGACGTGGGACGATCATTCCTCTAGGCCCGTGATTGCTCACGGGCTCGAGCGACCTACCCGGTGGCTTCGGACGGGCCGTCCTGTATCGCCACCCTATTTGGTCTTGCTCCGTGCGGGGTTTTGCCTGCCACCGACGTTACCGCCGGCGCGGTGCGCTCTTACCGCACCTTTTCACCCTTACCTCGCCGCCGCGCCGGAGGCGCGACGGCGGGCGGTATATTTTCTGTGCCACTAGTCCGTCAGGTCACCCTGCCCGGGCGTTACCCGGCGCACTGCCCTGCGGAGCTCGGACTTTCCTCCCATCTCCGCGCACTGCATGCGCTACGGTGGACAAGCTCGCTGACCCACCGACGCGGGCGGATATCATCAGGAGCCTGCCCACCGTAGCGCCGCAGGCGCGAAGGCGGGCGATCGTCTGGACGACTGCGACCGTTCATTATCGCGTACGGTTAGACTGACGGCCCGAACCGTGGTGTTAACGGTGTCTCCCCCACGCTGTCTCAATTGCGGTGCAGCGCTGCATGGCGCGTTCTGCTCGGAGTGCGGTCAGCGTGTCGTCCCTCCCCATCCGACCGTCCGCGAGTTGGTGGGCGAAGCGTACGGCGAGCTGGTCGGCTGGGACGGCAAATTTGCGACGACGGCGCGCACGCTGCTGACAAAGCCGGGCGCACTCACTCGCGAGTTCCTCGACGGGCCTATCCGTCGATCTCCTGCTTGATGCCGTACTGCTCGAGCTTCTTATAGAGGTTGCTGCGCGGGGTGTCGATGACCTCGGCGGTTTTCGAGATGTTCCAGTTGTTCTCGCGCAGCTTCTGCACGAGATAGGCGCGCTCGGCGGCGTCTTTGAACTCGCGCAGCGTGCCGGCAGGCGGCGTGTTCGACTGCGCCGCCGTCGCTGCCGCCGGCGGCGCGGCGGCGCGGGCAGCATCGGTTACCGCCGCCGTCACCGGCGGCCGCTCCCCGCTCTTGATCTCCACCGGCAGATCCTCGTATCGCACGACGTCCGCCGGGCTCATGATCATCACCCGTTCGACGGTGTTGCGCAGCTCTCGAATATTGCCGCGCCAGCGATACCGCTGCAGCGCTTCCAGTGCAGCCGGCTCGAACCGCTTCGGCTTGAGGTTGTGCTCGTCGCCCGTCAGCCGGGCGAAGTGCTGCACCAGCTGCGGAATGTCCTCGCGGCGCTCGCGCAGCGGCGGCACCACGATCGGAATGACATTGAGACGGAAGTAGAGATCCTCGCGGAACTCACTACGCTGGATCGCGTCCTCGAGATCCTTGTTCGTCGCCGCGATCACGCGGACGTCGACCTTGATCGTGCGCGCCGAACCAAGACGCTCGACCTCCTGCTCCTGCAGCACGCGGAGCACTTTGGCCTGGGTCTTCGGACTCATATCACCGACTTCATCCAGGAAGATCGTCCCGCGGTCGGCCTGTTCGAACTTGCCGATCTGCTTCTCCGTCGCGCCGGTGAACGAGCCCTTCTCGTGGCCGAACAGTTCCGACTCGATCAGCTCTTCGGGGATAGCCGCGCAGTTGACCTGGACAAACCGCTGTCCGGCGCGGGGGCTGTTCCGGTGGATGGTCCGAGCCACCAGCTCCTTGCCGACGCCGCTCTCACCCAGCAGCATCACCGTGGCGTTGGTCGGCGCGGCGCGCTGTACCGCTTCAAGCACTCTCCGCAGCGCCGGACTCTGCCCGACGATCTCGTATTTCGACTCCATCGCGAGCTTCAGCTCGCGGTTCTCGCTGCGCAGTTCCGACTGTTTCAGCGCGTTCTGCAGCGTGACGATGACCCGTTCACTGCTCAACGGCTTGTCGAGGAAATCGACAGCGCCCGAGCGGATGGCTTCCACCGCGGTTGCCGTCGTCCCGTGCCCAGAGATCATGACAACGGGAAGCGTCTCGTCGAGCGCCCGCAGCTTGCGCAGCACTTCGAGCCCGTCCATCCCCGGCATCTTGATGTCGAGCATCACCAGGTCGGGCCGCTCACGCTGCACGGCGGCAAGCCCTTCCTGGCCGGCGGCGGCGCCGACGAACTGATAGTCCTCGTATTCGAGGATCATCCGCAGCGAGTCGCGGATGGCGCCCTCGTCGTCAATGACCAGGATGCGGGGCTTGGCAGGCATCAGACGGGAAGCAGCGCGCGCGTCAATCGATGCGGATGGTCTGCAGGGTGCGGCCGACCCCTGGCTTGTAGATGTACAGCGTGAGCACGTCGCCAGTGTGTGCCGCCGCCATCATCCGGCGATAGTCGTCCACGGAGCGTACGGGATGCCGGTTGATTTCGAGCAGCACGTGCCCGCGCTGGATATCGGCGTCGAAGGCCGGGCTCATCGGATCGACACGCGACACGACGACACCGCCCTTCTGATCCGATGGTAAATCCAGGTGCTGCAGTAATTCCGCGTCGAGTTCGCGGACCGACATGCCCAACGACGACTGTGGCCGGCTCGACGGCTGCGGCTTCTCGTATTCTGAGGATGCCGGTTCGTCCTGTCCACGCACGGGACGCTCCGACAATTTCACCGGCACGTTCATCGTACGTCCGTCGCGGACGACCTGCAGCGTGACGATCGTGCCGGGCTTGCGGTTGGCGATGATCGCGATCAGCTCGTCGTCTGCCGACACCGCACGGCCGTCAACGGCCACGATCACGTCGTACGGGCGCAGACCGGCGCGTTCACCTGGCGACTTGTCTTCAACGTCCTGCACGAGTGCACCACTCGCCGTCCGCAGCGACAGCGATTTCTGCAGATCGGGATCGATTCTTTTCGGCCGGACACCGATGAACCCTCGCGACACGTGCCCGTGCTCGCGCAGCTGCGGCAGGATGGCCGTCGCCTGGTTGATCGGCACCGCGAACCCGATGTTCGAGGCGCGCGAGCTGATGGCGGCGTTGATGCCGATGACCTCGCCGCGGGCGTTGATCAATGGCCCGCCACTGTTGCCGAAGTTGATGGCGGCATCGGTCTGAATGTAGCGGTCGAGCGACAGGTCGAACAGCTTGCGGCCGATGAAGCTGACCACGCCGACGGTGACGGTGTGCTCGTACGCGAGCGGATTGCCGATCGCCAGCACCCACTCACCCACGCGCAGCGCATCCGAATCGCCGAGCGGCGCGTACGGCAACGCCCTGGCAGTCTCAACCTTGATCAGCGCAATGTCCGTGTCGGCATCGGAGCCGATCCGCTCGGCCCGCAGTGTGCGGCCGTCCGTGAGACGCACGTCGATCCGGCTGGCATCGGCAATGACGTGGTGATTTGTCAGTATGTAGCCTGCCGGATCGATGATGAAGCCGGTGCCGGCGCCGCGGCGCGGCACCTCACGCCGCGGTTCGGGCGCCTGCGGTCGAGTGAAGGGGTCGGGAACGCTGTCGGGCAGCGTGCTGTCGAAGCGCCGACGCTCGAACGTCAACCGCGTCGTCGCGTCGATGTTTACGACCGCAGGATTCAACTGTTCGGCGATGTCCGCGAACGACGCGAGCGCCGGCGCGGCGGCCGACGCATTCACCGCGCGCGCTTTCGCCAGGCGCGGCTGAGGGGCGGAGCTTGCCGGCGTCGGCGTCATCGTCCCGGCAACGATCAGGCCGACGAGAAACGAGATCACGGCGGCCAGGCCGATCGTGACCGCAATGAAACGCCGCGTCATTTCCTGATCATAAATGGTTCACTGGTTATCGGCGCGGAAGCCGATGAGGTCCAGAAAAGCGGCCTCGTCCAGCACGGGCGTGCCGAGTTCGCGGGCTTTCTCGGCCTTGCTGCCGGCATCTACCCCGACGACGACCCCACTCGTCTTCTTGCTGACCGACCCGGCGACCTTGGCGCCGAGGCGTTTGAGGGCCGCCTCGGCCTGCTCACGCGTCATCGCCGACAGCGTGCCGGTAATCACGTAAGTTCTGCCCGTCAGCGGGCCGCCATCCGCGGCGACGACGCGCTCCGATTCGGGCACTTCCATCCGGACGCCAGCCGCCCGCAACCGATCCAGGAGCTGGCGGTTGCGTGGTTCATCCATCCAGGTGCGGACCGACTCGGCAAGCACTGGCCCGATCTCATGCGTCTGCTGGAGCTGCTCGACGGTGGCGCCGATCACCGCGTCCATCGACCAGAACGCCTGCGCCAGCACCTGTGCGGCGCGCTCGCCGACGTGTCGGATGCCGAGGCCGTAGATCACCCGCCACAACTCGTTGGTGCGGCTGCGGTCGATCTGCGCCACCAGTTTCGCGGCGTTCTTCTCACCAAAGCGACGGCTGATCTCGCGTCCATCCGATCGCACCGACGTGCTCGTCAGGCTCGCCAGCTGTTCCACCGTCAGCGGATACAGATCCGCGTAGTCGCGGACGAGCCCGTTTTCAATCAACTGCGTGATCAGCGATTCGCCGAGGCCATCGATGTTCATCGCACCGCGCGAGGCGAAGTGCTCGAGCCCGCGCTGCAACCGGGCGGGACACGAGGTGTTCTCGCAGCGCCAGACTGCCTCGCCTTCCTCGCGGACCAGATGACTGCCACACCGCGGACAGCTCGTCGGCATCACCCAGGGGATGCTTTCGCGCGGCCGCCGGCTGAGAAGCGGACCGACAACGCGCGGAATGACGTCGCCCGCTTTTTCGATGATCACCCAGTCGCCCTCGCGGATGTCCTTGCGCGCGAGGTCGTCGGCGTTGTGCAGGGTGGCCATCGAGATCGTCGAGCCGGCGAGGAACACCGGCTCGAGCACGGCGAACGGCGTTACCGCGCCGGTCCGCCCGACGTTCACCTCGATCTTGCGCAGCAGCGTCGTCTTCTGCTCCGCCGGGAACTTGAAGGCAACGGCCCAACGCGGGAACTTGCTCGTCGCGCCGAGCGCGCGCCGCTGCGCGTAGGAGTCCACCTTGATCACGACGCCGTCGGTATCGAATTCAAGGGCACGCCGCCGCTCCGCCCATTCGGCGCAGAAGGCGTTCACTGCCTCGACGCCGATGCAGTGCTGCCAGTGGGCTTCAACCGGCAGCCCCCACTGGCGCAGGTGTGTGAGAACGTCGGAATGCCGCTCGAAGACACCGACGAGCTGGTACGTCAACGCGCTGAGGCCACGCTTTGCCACCAGCGCCGGATCAAGGTTGCGCAACGTCCCAGCCGCCGCGTTACGAGGATTGGCAAACAACGGCTCGCCCGCGTCCTCCCGCTCCCTGTTGATCCGATCGAATGCCTTCCGCGGCAGGTAGATCTCGCCGCGGACGTCGATCCGTCCGCCCGGCGCGCCTGTGCCGAGCCGCAGCGGAATCGCGCGAACCGTGCGAATGCTGGCGGTGACGACGTCGCCGCGGACGCCGTCGCCGCGCGTCGTGGCGCGCGTCAGCACCCCGTCGACATAGGTCAGCGCGATGCTCACGCCGTCGATTTTCAACTCGGCAACGTAATCGACGTTCGGCACGCCGGCACCCGCCGCCTCGAGTCCGCGCCGTACGCGCTCGTCGAAGGCACGGAGTTCCTCCTCCGAATACGCGTTGTCGAGACTCAGCATCGGCTCGACGTGCTCAACCGTCTCGAACTCGGCGCTGACACGGCCACCGACGCGCTGCGTCGGCGAATCGACCGTGACCAGGTCCGGATTCTCGGATTCGAGGCGTTCGAGTTCGTGCATCAGCGCGTCGAACTCGGCGTCGGCGATCTCGGGCTGGGCGAGGATGTAGTAGCGCTCTTCGTGGTAGCGAATCAGGCGCCGAAGTTCTGCGATGCGTTCAGCAGGGCTCACCGGTCGCGTGAGACGACGTAATCCGGCAGGTAGAGCAGCGCGTCGCGGGCGTCGGACGGCGGAAAAGCATTGAGCGCCTTCTTGGCCCGCTCGACGAAGCCGGCCGCCGTGCGCTGCGCGTAGTCGATCGACCGCGCCTGCCCCAGCAGCACGCGCAGCTCGCACCATTCGTCGGTCGTCACGGAGCGCGTGTCGACAGCGCGCCGCAGCAGCGCCTGCGCGCGTGCATCGCCGGTGGCAAACAGGTGGATGACCGGAAGCGTCATCTTCCCCTCGCGCAGGTCGCCGCCGACAGGCTTGCCGAGCGCGTGCTGCTCACCGGTGAAGTCGAGGAGATCGTCGACGATCTGGAACGCCATGCCGATATTGACGCCGTAGTCCCACAGCGCCTCCTGCTGCTCGCGTGTCGCCGATCCCAGCATGCCGCCGATCTTCGCCGAGCCGGCAAACAGGAGCGCCGTTTTCCGGCGCACGATGTCGAAGTGCTCTTCCTCGCTCAAATCGACGACGCCGTTCTTCGTCAACTGATAGATCTCACCCTCGACGATGCGCAGCGTCACATCACAGAGGAGGCGGACGATGTCGAGCGCGTCGTGGCTGAGCGCCAGCGACATCGACTTGAGATACAGGAAATCGCCGAACAGCACGGTGATGTGATTGCCATACCGTGTGTGGACCGCGTCGCGTCCACGCCGCAGGTCGGACTCGTCGATGATGTCGTCGTGAACGAGCGTGGCCGTGTGGATGAACTCGATGACCGAGGCGTAGTGAACGGCTTTCTCCCCGGTGTAGCCCGCCATCCGCGCCGCCATCAGCAGCACTGCCGGCCGGATCCGCTTGCCGCCGCCGTCCTGGATGTAGCTGCCGATGGCCGGAATGACGCTGACCTGCGACTCGACGTGGCGCGAGAATTCGCGTTCGACTTCCCGAAGATCGTCGCGGATCGGCTCGAACAGCTGGGCAAGTGTCGCTGCGGACGGGTTCGGCGCTGCTGGATTCAAGGTGGTCGTTCGGCAACTACAACATAACGCGTCGCGGAGTGTCAACGCGTCGAGAGCGCTAATCTGCGTGGCTACGGCAGTTACGGCACGAAGATGTGCACAAAGGTGTCGCCGGTGAAAGCCGCGACGTTCGCGGGCGTCGTTCCGCGAACGTCGGCAATGACTTCCGCAACACGGCGGACGTGCGCCGGCTCGTTGCGCGTGCCGCGGTACGGCACCGGCGCCAGGTAGGGGCTGTCGGTCTCGATCAGCAGCCGATCGGCGGGCACCATCCGCGCCACCTCCCGCAGCTCGAGCGCACGCGGGAACGAGACGATGCCCGCAAGCGAGATGTAATACCCGGCGTCGAGCGCCCGGCGGGCCGTGTCGCGATCGCCGGTGAAACAGTGGAAGACGACCGGAACGTCCGCGGCCTTCTCATCCGACAGGATCCGGAACGTGTCGTCTTCGGCCTCTCTGGTGTGGATGACGATCGGCAGCCGCCGCTGACGGGCGAGGGCTATCTGGACGCGAAAGACCTCCTGCTGCACCTCACGCGGCGAAAAGTCGTAGTGATAATCGAGCCCGATCTCCCCGAGCCCGCGAGTCAGCGGCTGGCCGTCGATCGCGGCGCTCACGGAACGGGCCGCGCCGGCCGGGTCGTTCGCGAATTTCACCGCCGCATGCGGGTGAACGCCGATCGAGAACCTGACATCGTCCCAGCGCGACGCCACCTCGTTCGCCTGGTCGATCTCAGGCTGATCGTCGGCGGCGAGAATGACGAGGGCGCCGGTCAGTCCCGCCGCTCGCGCGCGGGCGATGACCCGATCGAGGTCGGCGACGAATTCAGGGCCGGCGATGTGACAGTGGCTGTCGACCACGGAAACTCCCAGGCAGGACGCGCACGACGGGCCATCAAAGCACACGAAGAACGCGACGTCATCATCGCGGCACCGACGTGCCCGTCTTCGCGAACTTCGATGTCTTCGTGTCTTCGTGCTATCGAACTCTCGTACCCGGCGGCATCGACGGGTCAACGGACAGCAGCATCGGTGCGCCGCCCTCGACGCTTGCGGCCAGCACCATGCCGTTCGACTCGATTCCCATCAGCTTCGCCGGTTTGAGGTTTGCGACGATGACAATCGCACGGCCGACCAGCTGATCGGGCTGATACGCCTCGGCGATTCCGGCCACGATCGTCCGCTGCTCGGTTCCGACATCCACGCGCATCTTGATCAGTTTTTTCGACTTCGGCACCGCTTCGGCCTCGAGGACCTTGGCGACGCGCAGTTCGATTTTCATGAACTCGTCGATCGTCAGCCGGCCGTCGGCAACGGGTGCCGCGCCGGCAACGACCGGCGGCGCCGCAGCGGGTGCCGGGACGGGGGATGTGCCTGCCGGCGCCTGTTCGGGTGGAGGGGTAACCGTATCTGCCATCGCGCGCAACTCCTCGAGCGTTTTCTCAATCCGCGGAAACAGGGGTTCGATTGTGCCGAGCCGTGTGCCCGGCCGCAGGGTGCCGGCTTTGAGATCCGTCCACCGCTCCTGCGTAATCCCGAGCATCCGCCGGATGCGATCGGCCGCGGCCGGCATCACCGGGTCCACCAGCGCGGCGGTGATCCGCAGCGCGTCGGCCGCATGGTACAGGGTCGCCTCCAGCGTGGACCGTTGATCGGGCTTCTTGGCGAGCGCCCATGGCTCGCGCTTGACGATGTACTGGTTGACGGCGCGGACGAGTTCCCAAGTCTCCTGCAGCGCGTTGGCGATCTGAAACGCCTCGAACTGCCTGATCGACGCGCCAATCGCGGCATCGATGCGCGCCACCAGGGTCGTGTCGAGATCGTCGCGGCGGCTGGCCGGCGACTCGGGCACGACGCCGCCGCAGTACCGCTGAACCATCGTCGTAGCACGGCTCACCAGATTGCCCAGGTCGTTCGCCAGATCGGCGTTGAACCGGGTCAGGATCGCCTCGTCCGAAAAGTTCGCGTCCCCGCCGAACGCCATCTCACGCATGACGAAGTAGCGGACGGCGTCCAGGCCGAACACTTTGACGTAGTCCTGGTAGCGGGTAACGTTGCCGGCTGACTTCGACATCTTGGCCCCACCCATCAGCCACCAGCCATGGGCGAAAATGCGCCGCGGCGGCGTCAGGCCTGCCGACATCAGGAACGCTGGCCAATACAGCGCATGCTGACGGACGATCTCCTTGCCGACGAGATGCGTTGCCGTCGGCCAGAATCGCTGCACGCGGCTCTCGTCTCCGCTGCCGAAACCGAGCACGGTCAGGTAGTTCGTCAAGGCGTCGAACCAGACATACATGACGTGCTTCGGATCGTCTGGAACCGGAACGCCCCACTGAAAGGACGTACGGCTGATGCTCAGGTCCTGAAGACCCGCCTCGACGAAGGTGCGGACCTCGTTCAGGCGAAACGCCGGTTGTAGAAAGTCCGGGGTCGCGGTGTAGAAGTCGAGCAGCGGCTGCTGGTACTTCGACAGCCGGAAGTAGTAGCTCTCCTCCTTCAGGCGCTCCACTTTGCTGCCGCAGGTCGGACACTTGCCGTCGATCAGCTGCGTTTCCGGCACGAAGATTTCGTCGACGGTGCAGTACCACCCTTCGTAATCGCCCTTGTAGATGTCCCCGTTGGCGGCGACACGCCGCCAGATCTCCTGGGCGGCGCGATGATGACGCGGCTCGGTCGTGCGGATGAAGTCGTCATTCGAGATGTTCAGGTCGCGGCACATCTGCCGGAAGTACTCCGCCGTTTCGTCCGCGAACTTCTTCGTCTCGATGCCCGCCTTCTGCGCCGCGCGTTCGACTTTCTGACCGTGCTCGTCGGTCCCGGTCATGAAAAAGACGTCCTCGCCGAGCAACCGGCGCGAGCGTGCGATCGCGTCCGCCACCATCGTCGTGTAGGCGTGGCCAATGTGCGGTTGCGCGTTGATGTAGTAGATCGGAGTCGTGAGGTAAAAGGGCTTCATGAGAGGAACGCCTTGATCGCCAGCGCCTGAACCTCCTTCAACGGCACTTGGCGTTCGCGCGCGATACGCGCGCAGTCATCGAACTCGGGCGAGGCGTTGAGCACCTGGCCGTTCCGGCGGGCGACCTTGACCTTGACGGCCCCGAGCGACGTCTCGACGGTGACGACTTCGCGGTCGAGGCATTCACGCGCCATCTCCCGATAGCGGACGCCGATTGTCGTCGTTTCACGGAAGATTTGCGCGGTCAGACGCTCGCGGATCTCGGGCGGTGCGATGACGGTCAACAGGATTCCCGGACGGTTCTTCTTCATCTGGATCGAGGTGTAGTGCACATCCAGCGCGCCGCTCTCCAGCAGCGTGTCCATGACGACGCCGAAAATCTGCGGGTTCATGTCGTCGATATCCGCCTCGATGACCACGACGTCGGCCGACGACGCTTTCGCGTCGGCTTCCCCAATCAACACACGCAGGACGTTTGGCGTCTCCGGAAAGTCGCGGAAACCGGCGCCATAGCCGATAGTGTGCACGCGCATCCGCGGGACGTTGCCGAACTCGCGCGCGTAACCTGTCACCAGCAGCGCGCCCGTGGGCGTCACCATCTCGGCCTGCTGCGGCCCCGCGTAGATGGGCACACCCTGCAGCAGCTTGATGGTGGCGGGCGCGGGCACGGGATACAGCCCGTGCGCCGATCGGACGGTTCCGCTGCCGACATTCAGCGGTGACGCCACGACCCGCTCAACGCCCAGAGACTCCATTGCGTAGACGGCGCCGACGATATCGATGATCGAATCGAGCGCTCCGACCTCATGCAGGTGGACTCTGTCGAGGGTGGTGCCGTGCACTGCCGCCTCGGCCGCACCAAGCCTGAGAAACAGCTCTTTGGCGCGCTCCTTGCCCGTGGCAGTCAGCGCGGAGCCATCGATCAGCCGATTGATTTCGGCGAGACTGCGGTGGACGTGATGGTGGCGGGTTTCGCGCGCGTGGGTGTGCGTGGCGGTTCCGTGATCGTGGGAATGGCCGTGCGACGCGTGGCCGTGGTCGTGATCGTGATGAGGGTCGTGATCGTGCGGGTGATCGTGCGCATGGTCCGCTGGAGGATCCTCTCCGCGCACACAGAATTTCGTCGCGCGAATGCCAGCACGGGTGACCGGTTCGGTCCAGACGGCGTCGGACGTGATCGCCAGCGTGCCGAGTGCACGCCGGATGTCGTCGAGCGGTACGCCCGCATCGATGAGCGCACCGAGCACCATGTCGCCGGACGCACCGGAAAAGCAATCGAAGTAGAGGATCCGCAAATCCAAACCATCTTATCCGAGGCGATGCAGTTTTCCCGATTCGGTAAAGGAGTAGTAGCGCTGGTCGGCGAGGATCAGATGATCGAGCACGTCGATGCCGACGACCTGTCCCGCCTCAGCCAACCGGACGGTGAGCGCCACGTCGTCTGTGCTCGGCAGCGGATCGCCTGACGGATGGTTGTGGAATAGGACAATCGCCGCAGCACGTACCGCGATTGCTTCGCGGAATACCTCGCGCGGATGGGCGACCGTCGAGTCGAGCGATCCGGTCGAAATGACTTTGATCTGCAGCAGCCGGTGCTTGGTGTCGAGCATGACGACGCCGAACTGCTCAATCGCCCGAGAACCGTGTTCGGGCAGCAGATACGACGCGAGCTGTCGCGGCGTATTCAACTGCGGCCGACGTGCGTGGGTCCGGACCAGCGTCCGGCGTCCGAGCTCGATGGCCGCCAGCACCTGCGCAGCGCGCGCACTGCCGACACCGGCGACGTGCCGAAGGTCAGCCGCCCCGGCGCGCGTCAGGCCGTGCAGTCCACCGCAGTACTCGAGCACCAGGTTCGCGAGCGCGAGCACGTCCTGCCCGCGCGAGCCGCTGCCAAGCACCAGCGCCAGCAGCTCGTTGTCGCCGAGCCCGGACGGACCGAGGCGCTCGAGCTTTTCACGCGGTCGATCGTGCGGCGCTACCTCTTTCACGTCTATACTCGATCTCTCATGCACGTCCGTCTGCCGCGAGCGTGGGTGCTCGCTCTGGTGCTGCTCACCGCGTGCGGCAGTCCTCCTCAAAAAGAGCTCGATCAAGCGAAGGCCGCAATCGCGACCGCCCGCAGCGACGGCGCCGAGCGCTATGCGGCCGACGAGTACAACGCCGCCGTCAGCACCTTGCAGCTCGCGACCGACGCGGTCGATCAGGGGGACTACCGTCTCGCGCTCAACCGCGCCATCGAAAGCCGTGAGCATGCCCAGGCCGCCGCGCGGCAGGCGACGCAGACCCGCAGCCGCCTGCGCAGCGAAATCGAACGTGCGCATAACGACGTGACCGCGCTGCTGGCACGCACAAACGAGCGGCTGGCCGCTGCCGAAAAGACGCGCGTCGCGCGCCGTGTCGTCACAGACGCCCAGCGGACACTGGCCGCGGCAACCGACGACGTGCAAAAAGCGGGCGCAGCGCTCGAGGCGGAGGACTACGCCGCAGCGGAGAAAGGGCTGTCGGGCGCCAAGCAGCGCATCGCGCAGGTGCTGATGCGGCTCGACAACTCACTGCGCGCACAAAATGCGCGGCGCCGACGGTAGCGGGTACGCAGATTCTGAGACACGAAGGGCACGAAGGAATCGAAGCACACGAAGAGATATCTACACTTCGTGCACTTCGACGTCTTCGTGCCTTCGTGTTTAGAAGACGACCGGGCCGAGGAGGAGCACCAGCGCAACGATGATGAAGAACCCGGCGATGTCCAGCAGCACGCCGTACTTCATCATCGACGTGATGGGGATGAACCCCGAGCTGTAGACAATCGCGTTGGGCGGCGTCGAGACGGGCATCATGAACCCCATGCTCGCGCCCAGCGTAGCGCCGAGTGCCGGCTCCAGCGGCGGCACTCCGGCGGCCTGGGCGACGGCAATCGCGATCGGCACGATCATGTTGGCCGCGGCCGTGTTCGACGTTGCTTCCGACAGCACAATCGCCGCTCCCGTGAACAGCATCGTCAGCGCTGTCGTGGTCTGAGACGGCAGCCACGCCGTGATGCCCTTCCCAAGTGCTTCCGCCAGGCCGGTCGAGAACGCCAGTTCGCCCATTGCCAGGCCGCCGCCAAACAGGAGGATCACGCCCCAGTCAATCTTCAGCGCCTGTTCCCAGGTCAGCGTGAAACGGCGGCCCGTCCAGTCGACCGGCAGCAGGAACAGCAGCAGCGCACCTACCATCGCCGCGACGCTCTCGGGAACCGCCTGCGCGAATCCGCGCGCAAAGGCGGAATCGTCGACGCCGACAATGGCGAAGATACCCGGCGCCACCCACAGCAACACCGTGACGCCGAACGCGGTGAGCACGTTGCGCTGACCGCGCGACACCGGGCCGAGCTTGTCGAGCTCTTCACGGACGAGCTCCGTGCTCGCGGCGTCGACAACGGCCCTCCGCGCGCCGGCGAAATAGAACTGCACGGCAATCATCACGAACATGAGGACAGCCGCAGGAATGCCGATCAGCATCCATTGGAAAAACGTGATCTTGACGCCGGAGATCTTCTCCAGCATGCCGACGCCAATCAGGTTCGGCGGCGTCCCGACGGGGGTGGCCATGCCGCCGATCGACGCGCCGAAGGAAGTGATCAGCATCATCACCAGCGCAAACTGACGGGCGCCGGCCATCCCGCTGCGCGCCAGGTGCGCGACGATCGACAGACCGATGGGAAACATCATTGCCGTCGTCGCCGTGTTACTCATCCACATCGACAGAATCGTCGTCACGGCGCCGAAGGTGATGAGAATCCGACCCGCGCTCGCGCCGACAAAGCGCCACGACAACGCGGTATAGGCGATGCGGCGATCGACGCCGTGGACGAACATCGCCTCGGCAAGGATGAAGCTGCCGATGAACACGAAAATGATTGGGTCGGCAAACGCGGCAAATGCCGTTCGCACAGCAACGACGCGCAGCAGCACGGCGAGGACAGGCCCGAGCAGCGCAGTCACGGCCAGCGGTAGCGCTTCGGTGACCCAGAAGACGACCATCATGCCGAGGATGGCCGCCACCCGATGCGCCGGAGTCGGCAGCGGCAGCGGGGCGACCAGCAGCAGCACACAGACGATTGGGCCGGCAAAGAGACCGATCGTCCGGCGTCGGGTGTTGAATGCCTCTTCGGCCGGTGAGTAGGTTTCGACGGCTTCGACGGCGCTGTGGAACGTGCGCACTATGACGCGTCCCCCTTCCCCAGCCATTCGCCTTCGAACACGAGCTCGGCCCAACCGGTCAGGTAAACGCCGCCGTCCGTCCAATCCACGTGCTGCAATCCGCCCGGCGCCATTACGTCGATGGACCGCGACGCGCCGCCGTGCGCGGCAGCGGCGACCGCCGAAGCAGATGATCCAGTGCCGGACGAGGAGGTCGGTCCGACGCCGCGTTCCCAGATCAGAATACGAATGCGATCTGGCGCGTCCACCTGTACAAATTCGACGTTGGTGCCTGCGGGAAACATCGGATGGGTCGCGAGCGCCGGGCCCAACGCGTTGAACCGCGCCGCCGTCGGCAGCGGACCGAGCACGATGCACTGCGGGTTACCAGTGCGCAGGACGGTCGCCGTAATCGTTTCGCCGAGCACGGGAATCGTGATCTGTTGCAGGTCCGTCGGCGCGCCCATCGCGGCGCGAAATTCGTACCGTCGGCCGTCGCGGGCGAGAAAGTCGAGCGTCTTGGTCCCGGCCTCGCTCTCCACCTCGACGGTCATACCCGGCTGCATCCTCTGCGCCCGCACGACGACCGCGGCCAGGCAGCGCAGGCCGTTGCCCGAGAGCTCAGACCAGCTTCCGTCCGCATTCAACAGGCGCATCGTGGCGCCACCTTCGCGCAAGGCATACAGGATGAGGCCGTCGGCACCGATGCCCTGATGTCGATCGCACAGGGTGCGAGCAACTGCTGCCAGGTCGCCGCTTACCGCGTCTGCACGCGCGAGCAGGAAGTCGTTCCCATACGCGTGTCCTTTGATGACGTTCAAGGGATCGAGAATGCCTGGAACACGTAGGTGAATCCGGCGCCGAAGCCTATTGCCGGGTCGTTGCGGGTCAGACCAAACAGGAGCGCGGCGTCGCCACGCCAGCCACCGATCGTGTACCGGGCACCGACGCGGAAGATGCCGCTCGAATCGGTCCCTGGTGGCGGCTCGCCTGATCGGACGTCAATCCGGCCATTGATCTCGCCGACGACCTCCGCTGCATTCGTAATCGCGCGTGCGAACGACACCCCATAGGTGAACACGTCGTTCTGCCGATCGCCTCGTGTCGGGTCGGCAAGGATGCCGAGCCCGCCATTGCCGACGACGCGAACGGACTGAACGGTCTTGGCGAACAGGAGCGACGCGTAGAAGTCCGTCGTATCGAGACCGATGCCGCTCTCGTTGGAGGCGTTGGGCAGCTTCGTCGCGAACCGAAAGCCGATCGACGGGCGGGCGTCACTCTCGGAGACTATTCGGATCTTCGTGCCGATCGCGAAGTCCTCGACGCTCGATGTCGAGTCGCCGGTGGCCGTGACCATCGACGCCAGCGGCGCCGCCAGGTTCCGTTCGTCAATGGACAGACGGTTATAGAAGCCGCCGTCAATCTGCAGCTCGGCAATCGAGCTGATGCCGACGCTGACGCCGATAAGGGGAAAGCGGAACCGATTCCCTTCGAGCCCCGACGCGGGATACTCCACGTCACGCGCCCAGTCGAATCCCGCTTCGAGCAGGAGTCGTCCCGCGCCAATCGTCTCAGGGTCTTCGGTCACCAGCGGCCGCTGCTGGGCCGAGGCGACGCCGTTGAACAATAGAACAAGGCAGGCGGCAGTCAGCCAGCGTGTCATTCGTATGTGTGCTCTCCGTTGTGACAGCTCAGAACCGCTTCGCGCTGTCGATCAGGATCGTCACCGGACCGTCATTGACCAGTTCGACCTGCATCATCGCCTGGAATTCGCCGGTGGCCACAGGCACTGTGGTTGCGCGCAATTCTCTCACGAGTTCCTCGTACAACTCGCGCGCGCGCTCCGGAGCGGCGGCGGCGTCGAACGACGGCCGTCGTCCCTTGCGCACATCGCCGTACAGCGTGAACTGCGAGACGACAAGGACGCTGCCGCCGACGTCGGCGACGGATCGATCCATCGGCTTGCCGGATTCGGCCTCGAAGACGCGGAGGTCGCAGATCTTCGCCGCGACGTACTTCGCATCGGTCGCAGTGTCATCCCGGCTGACAGCGACCAGCGCGAGAAGCCCGCGGCCGATCTCGCCTGTGAGCCGGTCGCCAACGCGGACCCGCGCCGATGTCACCCGTTGCACAACGGCGCGCATGCATTCACCGGTGTTAATGGCGGATTTGAATCAGCGGTGTGGCCTCATCATCCAGGCGCGCGGCGACGCTGTCGCGAAGCTCCCCGCTGGGATTGAGGCGGGTGTCGAGCAGATGCCGCGGCATCACGTTCCCGAGGGCCTTCAACATCGACTGTTTGACGCCGGGATGCTCCACCTCGAGATCCATGATGAGACGCTTGACGCGCTGGCGCTGGAGGCTGAGGTCGCCACACGCGGGACAGCAGCAGCCGATGATCGGCAACCCGACTTCCTTCGTGTAGAGGCGCGCTTCGTCCTCGCCGACATAGGCGAGCGGCCGGATGACGACGTGCTCGCCGTTGTCGGATACCAGGCGCGCCGGCATTGCCTTCAAGGCGCCGGCGAAAAACAGGTTCAGCAGCAGCGTCTCGATGAAGTCGTCCATGTGGTGGCCAAGGGCGATCTTCGTCGCCCCGACTGCGGACGCCATCCGATACAGCACGCCGCGTCGCAGGCGCGCGCAGAGCGAGCATGGCGTGGCGTTCGACTCGAGGATGTCGTCCATCACATCGCCGATTGAAGTGTGCTCGATGCGGCACTCCCAGCCGCGCTCCTCGCACGTCCGGGCGATGACGCCGTGCTTGAAGTCCTTGTAGCCGGAATCGACATTGACCGCGATCAACGAGAAGTTGATGGGCGCACGCTGGCGGAGGTTGTCGAGCACCTGCATCAACGCCCAGCTGTCTTTGCCGCCCGACAGGCCGACCATGATCCGATCGCCGTCTTCAATCAGGTTGAAATCGGCGATCGCCTTGGTGGTTTTCTTGGAAATGCGCGCCTCGAGGTGACTGCGGTACGCCATCGGATGTTCAGTGTAGCAGCCGTCGGCTGTCCGGCCCACGCCGTCAGAGTCCAGAGTTGTCCCGGGGGCCCGTTGGGGATATCTCTACCGGATCGATTCCGAGCGGTTGACCGTCGTCTCCAGGATCTCGGCGACCTCACAGGCGGCCGGCGGCGTCGCCGGATCGATCGCACTGCGCATCACCCGGCGCAGGTGCAGCAGGTCGCGTACGACGCTGAAGGTGCGCGACAGTCCGTACTTGGATCGCCCGAACCGCCGCGGCCGATGGTGCACCTCAACCTCCGCTACCCGCCCACCGAGCTGACTGGCAATCGCCGGCAGGTAACGGTGCATGCCGGGGCGAAGTTTCAGCGGTTTGACGACTTCGGCACGCAACACCTTGAGAGAGCAGCCGTTGTCGTGCAGCTTGACGCCGGAGATCAGGCCCAGCAGCCAGTTCGCGACGGCAGACGGCAGATGCCGCGTCAGGAAGGCGTCCTGCCGCTGCCGGCGCCACCCGCAGACGATGTCGTGGCTGCGTGCGCGCTCGAGCAGCTCCGGAATATCCGCCGGATCGTTCTGCAGGTCGCCGTCTGCGGTAATGATGAACCGGCCCCGCGCAGCAGCGAACCCGGCCGCAAAGGCCGCCGTCTGCCCGAAGTTGCGGGCAAACCGAATGACGCGGACGCGCGGATCGCGCTGCTGCACCTCCCGCAGCCGTGCCATCGTCTCATCAGTGCTGCCGTCCTCGATGAGGATCATCTCGTAGGAGCGGCCGAGCGACTCGAGGACCTGTGTGAACTCCGCGTGCAGCGGCGCGACGTTTGCCTCCTCGTCCCGCAGCGGTATCACGACCGACAGTTCCGGCCCGCTCACGACGTCCGCGCCCTTCGCCGAATCAGCCACCATCCGAGGGCGCCGAGCAGCAGCAGCCCGACGACGACTAACGCCACGGCCCGGCCATTGGTCTCCATCAGTTCGCGCGCGGCATCGCCGTAATAGATCGCCAGCACGCCGAGGGCGACATACCGGGCACCGCGCGCCACCATCAGGGCAATCACGAACTGCGACGGTCGTATGCGCGCGACGCCAGCGGCAAGCACAAACAGCTTGAACGGTGCCGGCGGCGGCAGCAGCGCCGGGATCATCAGCGCCATCAGTCCGTTCCGCTTGATGGAGGCGAGCGCGCGGTCGATATGACCCCGCTTCGTCCGCTTTTCCAGGAACGCTTCGCCGCCCTTGGCCGCCAGGTAGTAGATCACGTAAGAGCCGGCAACCGACCCGAACGTCGCCATCGCCGCGTAATACAGCATTCGATCCTTGTGCGCCGTCACCATCAGGACGACGAGGAGATCGTTGATCTGCGGAAGCGACAGAAAGGAGGCGTCCAGAAATGCCACGACGAAGAGACCAGGGCCACCGATACCGAGCGCGAAGGCAGAAAGCCAGGCGAGGAACGACCGCACGTAGACACAGAATATGCTGAGCACCGCCCCGTGACCACCTCGCGCCTCCCTCGACTGCTCGCGGCCGTCGCATTCGCCTCCGGCATCTCAGCGTGGATTCGCTTCCTGCACAGCGATCTCGTGCTCAGCCACTACGACGCGAAAGCGCACCTCGTCGTCGCCCGTCGCGTCATCGACAACATCACGCCGGGATGGCAGCAGATCGGCGCCGTCTGGCTGCCGCTGCCCCACCTGCTGCAAATTCTGCCGACGCAGATCGACCTGTTCTATCGCACCGGCGCCGCCGGGTCGCTGCTGTCGATCGCGTCCTTTGTCGTGGCGGTGTGGGCCGGTGCACAGCTGGCGACTGCAATGACCGGGTCGCCGCTCGCCGCGGCGACCGTCGCCGCGATATTGATGGTGAATCCCAACCTGCTGTACCTGCAGAGCACGCCGATGACGGAACCACTGCTGCTGGCGACGGTATTCCTCGTCGTGCTGTGGCTGTATGAGTGGATCTCTCTTCCGGCTACAGCCGGAAGCGGGAAGCTGCATGCGCCCGGCAAGCTCGGTTGGGCACTGTTTCTCGCCGCATGGACACGTTATGAGGCGTGGCTGGTGATCGCTGCGGCCCTCATTGTCACGGCGTACGTGCTGGTGCGGCGAGGGTCTGGGATACGCACCGTGACGATAACCGCACGCCTGGCGGCCTGGCCGGCAGCCGCGGTGGGCCTGTTTCTGGTCAACAGCCGGATCAGCACGGGTCGATGGTTCGTCACCGGCGGGTTCTACGAAGTCGACCCGACGTATCACGGTCTGATTGTGAAGTCTGCAATAGCGGTCTGGTGGGGCACGCACCGTTTGAGCGGCTACGTCGTCGAAAGCGTCGCCCTGATGACTGCCGCGTGGCTCGTCGTTCAGGCATTCCGGCCGGCGACCAGTGCCAGGCTCGTGCCCGTTGCGCTGCTTGCGGCCGCGGTGCTCCCTTTCTACGGGTTTGTCGAGGGGCACCCGTTTCGGGTCCGCTACATGGTCACGCTGGCGGCGGCCTCTGGTATCTTCTGCGGCGTGGCCGTCGGTCTGATGCGGCGGCGGAGTGTCGCGATTTCACTCGCGGTAATCCTCGTCGTCGCCGCGCTCGTCGAGGCGCCGCCGTGGCAGGATGACGCGCCGATGATTCTCGAGGCGCAATGGGATGTGCCCCGAACAATCGAACGCCGTGCGGTCACGGACTGCCTGCAGCATCAGTACGGCGGCGAGAAGATCCTGGCGAGCATGGGCTCACTTGCGCATTACATGCAGGAGCTGTCGCGGGCCGGGTTCGCCATTGCGGACTTCATCCATGAGGGCAACGGCGAGCTATGGGACTTTGCGCTGAAGACGGGGCCTGCTCCACACGCCGGCTGGATGATTATCGAAGAGCAATCCGAAGGCGGCGACATCCTCGCGCGCCGCGTACGCGAGGACGCCGATTTCAGCCGCGGGATGGTGCGGACGTGCGAGGGAGGCGGCGTCGCTCTGTATCGACGGCAATAATGCAGAATTTCAGGATGCAGGGCAGAAATCATTCTGCCTTCTGAATCCTGCATTCTGCATTCGGCATTCTCTTCATCGCCCGAATCGCACACCGATGGTGAAGTTGTAGGTCCACCCGCCCAGGTCGATTTTGTTGCCCGCAAAATCAACCGGCAGGTCCGCCGTGGCCGCGTGATACCGAATTTCACCACCTGCCGTCAGGCTCTGGCCGCCGAAGCGAATGCCACCGACCACAACGGGGCCTGTGGCCGTTCCGTCTGCGACGTACGACGCGGTGAAGATTTGGTTGGCGGCATTGAAATCGATGAAGTCGCCGAACTCCGCGTACCGCCAGTTAATCACCGCCAGCCCGGCGCCGATATATGGCTGAAACGCGTGTGACTGCCCCAGTGGCAATGCCCGCACGGTAAACGTGATCGGGATCGTCCGCAACCGCAGTGTCTGCTCGATCTCCCTGCCGTCGGACTCCACAAAATCGGCGTAGACCGAGTCGACTGACTGGCGCGTAAAGCTGATTCCTGCGCCTCCTTCGAAATACTGGCCGAACGGAACGAGCCATTCGCCACCGATCGACGCTGACGTGAAATCGCCGACGTCGAAGACCAGGAAGGTGCGATTGGCGTTGAGCACGTCACCGGCAACGCGTGCATCCTCGCCGCGCGGAACGAACACACCGAGGGAGAAGTTCACCGTCTGCTGTGCAGAGGCCGTTGCCGGCGCGAGGGTGCTCACTGCGCCGACGACGAGCAGCACAGGTATCAGTTGCTTGTGCATGGAGCGGCCGCTTGCACCGGGAATGCCAACCGCCTGGATGAAAACAGGCGGTTTCTTCCGCCTAAAGGCGGAGGCCATACTTCGCTCGGGATGACGGTGACGTCGCTGGAGGTCAGTTCGTCCGCTGGTGAGAACGTTCCGAACGATAGTCGCGGATGACGCCAAGTATTTCGTCGTGCACGTGCCCGTTGGTCGCTACGAGGTGAGCAGCGACGGGATCGAAGGCCGACCCATCCATGCCTGTGATTCGGCCGCCGGCTTCACTCACCACCAGCGCGCCCGCGGCCACGTCCCACGGTTTGAGGTGCTGTTCCCAGAAGCCGTCGAACCGTCCGGCGGCCACGTAGCACAGGTCGAGCGCAGCGGATCCGAGGCGGCGCACGGCGCGCGCCGTGCCGAGAAACGCGCCAAACAGCCCAACGAGATCCTCGTAGCGTTTGTGGACGTCGTAGGGAAACCCGGTCACGAGCAGCGAGTTGATCAATCGATCCGCGCTGGACACCTGCAGCCGCGCGCCGTTGAGGAAGGCGCCTTCGCCGCGTTCGGCGGTGAACAACTCGTGACGCGAAGGGTCGTAGATGGCCGCGGCCTCAGGACCGCCGTCGATCTCTAGCGCCAGCGACGAGCAGAAGATTGGCAGGCCGTGCGCGTAATTGGTGGTGCCGTCGAGCGGATCGAAGACCCACCGGTGCGTCCATCTGGCCTTCTCGGTCGGACCGCTGCTCAATTCCTCAGCCAGCACATCATGATCCGGGAAGCGCTCGGCCAGAAGGGTGCGGCACATCCGCTCGCATTCCAGATCGACCTCGGTGACGAGATCGATCGCTCCTTTCTTGTCGACACGAAAGCCCGACTCGCGCCGCGACATCTGGATGTTGCCGGCGCGAAGGACGATCTCAGCTGCGGTGGCGAGAAAAACCGGGTCCGGGCGGCTCACGCGCTCAGGCAGCCCGAATCCTGAACCGGGCCGGCGCGCTTCACCATCACCATCTCCATCCCCCCCTCGGCGGCGCGCTGGAGGACCATTTCGTCCATGAAGCTGCGGATCAGAAAGATGCCGCGGCCGCTGCCTTTGAGGAGGTTCTCGGGGGCCAGGGGATCAGGGACGTTTTCAGGATCGAATCCTGGTCCTTCGTCACGGACGCGAATGAGCACTCCACGCGGGGTCTCGGCTTCGAGTGGCGTGAACTCGACGTGCACACGCTTGCCGGTGTCGTTGCAGTTTCCGTGCTTGATGGCGTTGATGACCGACTCGCGCACGGCCACGTTGACCCAATGCCGGGCCTCCTCGTCGAGGCCCGCCAACCGCGCGATGTGATCGCTCACCACCTGCACGAGATCGAGCATCTCGAAGGTGCTGTCGAAGTCGAGGCGAACGGTTTGGCCGCTGCGCATCAAGGCTCGTCAATCAATCTTACGATGGTCTCGCCCATTCAGTGCCCTCTTACGGTTTCAGACCCTGTGCAGTCACGGAAAATCTCAAGCCAGGACGTGTCAGGCCCATCGACAGCGGTCCCATCGGACCTGTGCTGCCGGCGGGCCGTTCGGCAACGACCATGTATTGCTGGCTCTGGAAGTCGTGCGCCGCGGCAACCATTTCGCCGAACTCGCCGAGGAGCGATGTGATCCGGGTCGGTGCCGCGATTGCCTCGTAGCGGCCGCCAGTCTGATCGGCGACGTACTTGCCGACCTGCACCTGCCGGGCGCCGAGGATCTGGTTGGGCGATGTACCGCCCGTGCCCAGCATGATCACGTGGACGCGGGCGGGATATTTCCCGAACTGTTCGACCATCCGGTTGATGTCGCGGTCCCGCGGCATGCTGCCTTCCGGCCCGGTCGTCGAAACCATGACAATGACGGGGAAGTAGGTCGTTTCCTTCCTGTTTTCGTCTTCGATCCGATTCGCCGCCTCGATCAAGGCGTCGATGAAGCGGGGCGCGGAATCATCCGGCGTCAGGCGCTCGGCGCCCTTGAGCAACTGGGTGCGATCGTTGGTCGGGCGCACAAGCCAGCGGGGTTGGGGCGAGAGCGTCAGGAGGGATGCTTCCACCCCGGTCGGCAGGGCGTTGAAGAAGTCCTTCAGGCCGTTTCGATAGTGCAGCAGCAAGGGGCCGGTACCGAAGCCGTTGTCCACCAGCACGGTCACCTTCACGGGCCAGGTCACGGGAATCAGCCTGAGGACATTGGCGGCACGACCGCCTTCGTCGACCCTGACATCCTCGGTGCGCAGGTCCGTGATGACGCGGGTCCCGTCGGCGGTCGTGACCGACACGAAAAACACGAATTGCTGCTGGGCGATAACGGTCGCCACCGCGGTGCTGATGGTCAAAACGAGGGCGACAGCGCCGATTCGCCGCGCCGCAGTACGTCGCGAGTCTGTCATTGCCTTCTCCCCCGGGCGTCCCCTGTTATAGTTCGGCCATGGGCTCGGCGCAAACAGTGGTTGTGCGCCCGGCGCCGCACGTGCGCGGTCACGTGCGGCCACCGGGCGATAAATCGATATCCCACCGCTATGCGCTGTTTGCCGCCATTGCCGACGGCGTTTCGGTGCTGGAAGGCTACTCCACCGGCGCGGATTGCGCATCAACTCTGAACTGCCTGCGGGCGCTCGGCGTCTCCATCCAGCTGACCGGCCAGGACGCGGCCGGTTTGCACGTCAAGATTGTAGGTCGCGGATGGCGTGGCTTTCTGAAGCCGGCTGACACCCTCGACGCCGGCAACTCGGGCACGACGATGCGCCTGCTGTCGGGAATCCTGTCGGCCCAGCCCTTTACGTCGAGGATTTCCGGAGACGAGTCGCTCAGCCGCCGTCCCATGCGCCGCATCATCGTCCCGCTCGAGCGCATGGGAGCGCGGATCGCCTCGAACGACGGACGGCCGCCGCTGACGATCGAAGGCAGCGACCGCCTGCGGCCCATCGACTTTCACACCGAGGTGCCGAGCGCACAGGTGAAGAGCGCAGTCCTCCTCGCCGGACTGCATGCGGACGGCGAGACACGCGTCACCGAGGCTGTCCAGACACGTGACCATACGGAACGCGGGCTCGCAGCGTTCGGCGTGGACGTGCAACGGAACGACCTGACCGTGTCGATCACCGGCGGGCAGCGCGCGCGCGGCGTACGGCTGCAAGTGCCAGGTGACATTTCTTCGGCTGCCTTCTGGATGGTGGCTGCCGCGGCACTGCCGGATTCGGAAGTCGTCGTTGACGAGGTCGGGTTGAATCCAACGCGCACTGCCATTGTCGAGGTCCTGCGGCGGATGGGGGCGGATATCAGCGTTGAACAGGGCGCCGGGACCGGAGCCGAGCCAATTGGCCGTATTACGGTCCGCCACGGCGGCCTGACCGCGTCGGAGATTCTCCCCGCGGAAGTGCCCGGCGTCATCGACGAACTGCCCGTGCTCGCTGCTCTCGCGACACATGGTGGGGAGCTGCGTGTCAGCGGCGCCGCCGAACTCCGCGTCAAGGAAAGTGACCGTATCTCGGCCCTGGCCGACGGTTTCCGCCGTATGGGGGCCGAAATCGAGGAGTCTCCAGACGGCTTCCACGTCGGCGGCCATCGGCGCCTCCGCGGCGGCGAAGTGGACGCGCGCAACGACCACCGGCTGGCGATGGCGTTCGCCATCGCGGCGCTCGGCGCCAGTGGACCGACGACGATTCAGGACGCCGGTGCGGCCGCGGTCTCCTACCCCGAATTCTTCTCGGTGCTGGAATCGCTGCGCGCGTGAACGCGGACAAGATCTATCTTGTCGGGTTCATGGGTGCGGGAAAGACCACGGTGGCGCGCGCCCTCGGACGGCGGCTCGGATGGCCGGTGGAAGACATCGACGAACGCATCGAGGCTCGCGAGCGGCGCTCTGTCGCGTCGATTTTCGCCGCCAGCGGTGAGCCCTATTTCCGCCAGCAGGAACGGCAGGTGCTCAGCGACCTGCTCCCCCGGCGCCAGATCGTCGTTGCGACCGGCGGCGGAACGTTTGCCGAGCCCGACAACCGGGCGCTGATGCTGGCGGATGGCGCCGTCGCCTGGCTTGACGTGCCGCTCGCGCGCGTGTTTGATCGGGTGCCTGCTGATGGCCGGCGACCTCTCGCCGCCGATCGCAGTCAGATGGAACAGCTCTTCGCGCGCCGTCGCCTTTCCTACGCTGAAGCACACATCCGCATCGACGGGACTGAACCGATTCCGCAAGTCGTCGAACGCCTGCTGGAGTGGGTCGGGTACTGATGACGTATCTGATCCTCAGCGACATCCACGCCAATCTCGAGGCGTTGGAGGCCGTGCTCGCGGCCGCGGGCAAGTACGATCACGCCCTCGTGCTCGGCGACCTGGTCGGCTACGGCGCGGACCCCGAGGCGGTCATCGAGCGGCTGCGCGCCCTGCCGTCGGTCACCTTCATCCGCGGCAACCACGACAAGGCGGCGTCGCAGCTTGCCGGCATCGAGCACTTCAACCACCTGGCGCGATATGCCATCCAGTGGACGGCCGAGCAGCTGTCGCCGGCAAGCGTCGAATGGTTGACCGCACTCCCGGCCGGACCTGTCACCGTTGATCCTCTCGTCGAGATCTGCCACGGGGCGCCGTTCGACGAGGATGCGTACATCTTCGACGACCTGGACGTGCGCCGGGCTTTCACCGCGGCGACGCGTCCCCTCTGCCTGTACGGCCACACACACGTGCCGGCGGCATTCCGCTTCGCGGATGAACTGGAAGTGATGGGGCCGCCACGTGGCGATCGCTATCGGCTGACGATCGACGAGGAGGCGCGCTACGTCGTCAATTGCGGCGCCGTCGGCCAGCCGCGCGATGGCGACGCGCGCGCGGCGTTCGCGCTCCTGGACACGCAGAAACGATTGCTCACGATCGTCCGGGTGCCGTATGACGTCGCCAAGGCGCAGACAAAAATCCTCGCGGCGGGACTTCCCGACGTGCTCGCCCATCGCCTGGCGGTCGGCCGCTGATACACGACACACCGCCGACACCGGGGCACTGAGAAACGTCGTCTCGGTGTCTCACTGCCTCGGTGCGGCGTAATCAGTGAAGAACGCTACGACTTCGGCTTCTGTTGTTTTCGCAGTTGCGCGGCGTAGGCGTCGGCAGCCGCGCGCGATCCGAGAATCCACCCGATCACGACACCGACGAGCAGCACCGCCGGAATGTAGATGAAGTGGGCGGCTGTCGGCATCAGGCCCGGCTGGTACGTTTGACGTCGGCCTCGAGCCGCTCAACCTCGCGCTGCACGGCGGTCAGCCGACGCGCGACCGTCACGACGTAAAGAAACAACACGACAATGACAAACGAATAGGCGCTGATCACCAGCCGTGCGGCGGGAAACTGCTCCTGAGGCGGCAGCTGGCTGACGGGAACATATTCGTCCTTGGGCGCTGGTTGTGTCTGCGCAGCCGCCACGGATACCAACAGGGGCCCCGAACAGCTGACAGCGAGAACGAATACGGCGATGTATCGTGAAATGGTAGCGATCACGTTATGTATCCAGCGAAAGATAGATCGCGTCGAGACGTGTCCGCTGCTCCTCGAGCCGAACGCGCATCTTGAAAAGCAGAGTAAACGTCAACAGGAATGTCGCGACGCAAAACCAGAGCGGCATTCCCATCGAGACTGGCAGCTTCGGGACAACGCTCGTCATCGGATGAATCGTGCGCCAGTAGTTCACCGAGATGTAGATGAATGGCACGTTCGCCATCCCGAACAGCGCCAACCCGGCAGCCAGCTTTTCGGCACCCGGCCCGCCGTAGCGCCGCAGAATCAGATACGAGACTGCAATCATCCAGCTGACGAGACTGGCGGTGACACGAACGTCCCAGACCCACCAGGTGCCCCATGATTTCCGTGCCCAGAGCGGCCCGGTGACGAGCGTCAGCAAGCCGAACAGGACGGTCAGTTCGGCGGCGGCGAGCGCCGTGCGATCGTGGCGTGCCTCGTTGCTAATCAGGTATCGCAGACTCGCCACACCGCACAGGATTCCTCCCAGCAAGAACATCCACGCCGAAGGCATGTGGTAGAAGAAAATCTTGAACACCAGCCCCATGTCCTTTTCAAACGGGGCATAGGCAATCACGACCGGGGTCGCCGCAAACATGACGGCCCAGAGAACGGCCGCGGGGAAAAACCATTTCGGCATTACATGATCCTATCGTTCACGCTTCGGGGTTCTCACTTCTCGGTTCGTGTTCAGGTTCGGTTCCATGTTCGAGTTTGACACCCCCGGTTCGAGTCGAAGTTCGCGCGCCCGAACTCGGAACCCAGCACTCCGAACCGAACCTGAACACGAACTGAGAACCGAGCACTCGGAAGCGTGAACCGTTAGTCCGTCATGACTGCTTCGAACGTCCACAGCGCCAGCGTCACGAACACGACGTCGAACGTGCCGAGGAGCGCCAGCCAGAACATCGCCACGGCGCCGTCGAATTCGGGCTGCAGCAGCGTGGCGGTGCCGCGGACTCCGGCAATCATGACTGGAACGATGACCGGATACAACAAGACCGGCAGCAGAACGTCGCGCGTGCGGGCGCGGATGAGCATCGCCGCAAACAGCGTCCCGACGGCGGCAAACCCGATCGTGCCGCCGGCCAGAATTCCCAGCAGCCAGAAGGGGTGGGCGAGCAGCCGGCGGGCGTCGAACAGCACCGCGACCAGTGGCACCAGCAGCACTTCGACACACACCAGCAGCGCGACGATGCCGAGGAGTTTGCCCACATACACGGCCGGACGTGCCGTCGGCGCCATCAGCAGGGCGCGCAACGTTTCGGACTGACGCTCGCGCTCAAACGTCCGTCCCAGCGCCAGCGTGCCCGCGAACGCGATCGCGATCCACAACAGACCGGCGGCGCCGTCCTCGGGCGCTTTCCCCTCTCGCACCAGCGCAAACGCGAACATGAGGATGCAGGAGACGGCGAAGAACAGCGTCGTGTAGGCAATCTCGCCACTGCGGAATTCGACGGTCAGGTCCTTACGCAGGATCAGCCAGACGGCACGCGCGAACATCAGCGGCGTCCCATCACGTCCCGATACGTTGCGCGCAGTTGCTCGGGCCGCCCGAGTGTGGTCACCACCCGCCCTTCGCGCAGAAAGACCGCCTCATCGAACAGGCCCTCGGCGATTTCGAGATCGTGCGTCGCGACGATGACGATGCCGCCGCTGTCGCGCAGCATCCGCAAGCGGCCGACCAGCGCCGCCGCCGACGGGTCATCAAGGCCCGTAAACGGCTCGTCGAGCAGCGCCAGACGCGGTGCGTGAATCAATGCGCGCTCGAGCGCGACGCGCTGCCGCATCCCGCGCGAGAAGCTGTTCACCGGCTCGTGCGCGCGCTCGGCGAGACCGGCATGCTCGAGGCCTCGCGCCGCAGCCCGGTCGGGATCCTCACGGCCATACAGCCCGGCGAAAAACGCCAGGTTCTCGTGCGCCGTCAGTTCGGGATAGAGAAACAGGTCGTGGCCGAGGATGCCAATGCGAGCGCGCAACGAACCCCCGTCCGCATGTGCGTCCATCGAGTCGAAGCGAATGACGCCTGATGTCGGTCTGAGCAGCGTGGCGAGCATCGCCAGCATCGTCGACTTGCCGGCGCCGTTCGGCCCGAGCAGCCCGAGGATGCTACCGCCGCGCGCCGCAAACGTGACGTGGGACACGGCTCGCCGCCGTCCGAAATGGCGCGAGACGTCGCTGACGACGACGGAGTCGAAGTCCGCAGGTTCGCCGCGTGAGGTCACGCCGCGATGCCCTCGCCGCCTCCCCGCGGCCCCGCGGTCGTGTCCAGGTCCGCGTAAATGCGTTCGAGCTCGGCGACGATCCGCTGTCGGCGGCGGTCGGCACGGTCCGCTGGAATTGAACCGTCGCGACGCCTCGCTTCGAGCTGCGTCAGTTCCGCGAGCAGGGCGTCACGCCGGCCGGTCAGGGCCTTGCGATCGACGCCTGGAGCGGCGTGCGCGTTGATGGCGAGCCACACGCCAGCCGCGCCAATCAGCAGCGCAAGCGTGAGTGCCACATAGCTCCCGATCCGGCTGTGAACCGGGAGGTTCGACAGTGTCACGGTCAGCGGAGTCCCGGGCGGCAGCGCACCACCGTTGCCAAGCACGAAGACGCTGCCACGTTCACCGGGCACTTCGGCGACGCTGGAGAACTGCGGCGATGACATTGACAGGCTGCCCACCTTTTCGATGCCGACAACCGCACGCTGCAGTTGAACCGGAAACGACTGCACGATCGTCTGTGTCGCGTCCGTGTAGCGAAGGCTGAACTGCAGATTGACACTCGTCGTGCCCGGCGCGAACGGCCCGTGCACCGTTACCTTGGTACCGTCCACGTCGACCTGCAAGCCTTCGGTGGTCCCGGTATAGACCCGAGCGCCCGCGGCGTCCGCCGGCAGGTCGAGCCGCAGCGGCCCGCCGATGTCGACCCGGCTTCTCGCGCTGTTGACGATCTCGAGCAGGTAGTAGGTCCAGAGCGTGTCGTCCTGGAATTCCATGACGATCCGCGACTCCCCGCCGAGGACGACCACACCCTTGATGGGCGGCGCGGCGAGCGCTTTGGCCTCCTCCTGTTTCTTGCGTTCAGCCGCACGGGCCAGACCAGCAACCAGGATCACGCGCAGGCCGCCGGCGCGGGGCACCACGAACGGCTGTGATTCGAGCTTCTCGCCGTCCACGCTTGCTTCTGCGCGCGCCTCGCCCGCAGGCAGCCCGTTGAACTGCGCCCGCCCCTGCTCGTCGGTGATAGCCGTGCGGCTCGTGCCGCCGACGGTGATCCGCACCTGCTGGCCGGGCGCGTCGTTGCCGATTGACTCGCGCACGACACGGACGGTTACTGTGCCGTCAGGAAGCGTTGGCTCTGGGAACGAGCGGCCGTGAATGAGCGAGGGATCGGGCATCTGTTGGCCTGAAGAAATCCCAAGCCCCAGCAGCCAAATCCCAAATCCCAAAGCCCAAAACCCAAAGCCTGAACGCTTCATGACGCGGCCTCGAGACGGGCACCGCAGCTTTTACAGAAGCGCGCGTCGGCGTCATTCACGGATGCACAGGCGGCACACGGGTTCGCCCTCGTCGGCTTAGGCGCGACGGGAGCGGCGGCAATGCCGGCCTTCGTCAAGCGCTGTTCGATGTCCTTTTCGATCTGCTCGCGGTATGGCGAACCGGCATCGAGCTGTCGCATCAGGCGGGCAGCGCGTGCGCGCAGGCGGGCCGACATCTCGGCGAAGTCTTTTTCCGAGACCTTGCCCATACCGCGGTCGAATTCCAGTTCTTTGATGGAGCGCAGGACGAGCGTCTTCTCACGCTCGAGCGCAGCGCGGGTTCTGTCGCCGAGCGTTTCACGCGCATCGTCGGGCAGCGAACCGGCCAGAGGAAGGACCGTCCGCAGCGCGGTCGCACCGATGAAGGCGGCGGCGAAAATCGCACAACTGAGCAGGATGATCGCGGCCGGCGACTGCCCGCGCGACAGAAACACGACGATCGTCGCTCCGATCAGCCCGGCCAGGGTAAAGAGCTGCCAGGGCTGCAGCGCGTCCTGACGCTCAGTCGAGGTCTCGGAGCTCATCGTCCAGGCGGGCGTCCAGCGCCGGATCCGTCGCCGGGGTCACGCCACTCGCGGCCGCGGCGGGACGATGCGACCACCGCCGGGCGTTCACGATGATGACAACCAGACCCGCTCCCGCAAGGAGATACGGCAGGAGCCACGCGAGCCGGTTGAAGCCGCGGTCTTCCGGTGAATCGAGCACGTGCTGCCCATACTGGGCGACGAAGGTGGCAATGATCGAGTCGTGTGACTTCCCTTCGTCTACGAGCTTCCGGATCAGCGCCGTCTGCGCCATGTGACCGTGGCAGGCAGGGCGCATCTGACAATTCGCGAGCGATGCTCGGACACACCCGCTCGAACCGCACATGCAGATGACTTCGTGTTCGAGGCGGCGCTGCACTTCGCTCTTGCCGACAAGGCCGCCGCCGGCCTGTGCGCCGACCGGCCCGTCCTGCGCCTGCACAGCAGCCGGCAGCACAATCGCCAACAGCAGCAGCCAGGTGCCTGCCGCACGCGTGGCGTTGGCCGGTACGCGACTGACCGCAAAGGCGAACGCCGTTTCGGGCAGCAGCGCGATCAGGGTGCCGATCGCCAGAACGCCGAAACCAAACCATACCCAGTTGATGAGCGGTGTCACGGTGATCTCGAGCGTTGCGGTCTGCGCGCCCGGGTCGAAGTCCGGCATCACGATGTAGAGGTCGCCGGTCAGCGACCGGCGAATTGCGACCTCTGTCGTTGCTTCGTCCTCACGGCCGCGGAAGAACCACCTGGCCGGATACAACTTCGCCACTTCGGTGCCGTTGCGGAACGCCGTGACATACCCAGTCACCGCCTGCTTGCGGGCGTCGTCGGTAACCTTGAGCGCATCGAAGCGAACGTCGAAATCGCCGACCTTGACCTGCTGGCCCGGCTTCACCAGCGCAGTTTCCTGCAGCTTGAAGTTCTCCCCGGCAAACCCGAGGAACAACAGCACGATGCCGACGTGAACCAGGTAGCCGCCGTAGCGCCGCTTATTGCGTCCAACCAGCCCGATCATCGCCGTGAACAGGTCGGTCCCTGATGTCTGCTGTCGAACGCGCGCGCCGCGCCAGAATTCCTGCGCAATCGTTCCGACAACGAATCCGGCAAACGCGAAGCAGAGGCCCGAGCTCCAGATTCGTATCCCGAGCGCCAGCACGATCGCGCCGGCGACCAGACCGCTCGCCACCGGGAATAGGAACTGATCGCGGAGGTTGGCGATCGTCGACTTTCGCCACGCGAGCAGCGGGCCGATGCCGGTCAGCACCAGCAGCACCAGGCCGATCGGAATCATCCACTGATTGAAGAACGTCGCACCGACGGTGATGCGCCCCTTGGCTCCGAGTACCGCTTCGCTGAGCGTCGGGAACATCGTGGCGAAGAGAACGAAGAACGCCGAGAACAGCAGGATCCAGTTGTTGAACAGGAACGCCGCTTCGCGCGACACCCACGAGTCGAGCTCGTTGCGCGCGCGCAGCAGCGGCAGCCGATAGATCACGAACCCGAAGCTCACTGTCAGCGTCGCGATCATGAACGCAGTAAACAGCCGCGCCAGCTCCGGATCTTCGCCAAACGCGTGCACCGACTGGACGACCCCGGAGCGCGTCATGAAGGTGCCGAAGATCGTCAAGAAGAAAGTGACGATGACGAGCGAGACGTTCCAGACGCGCAGCATGCCGCGTCGTTCCTGGACCATCACCGAGTGCAGAAACGCTGTGGCAGTGAACCAGGGCAGCAGTCCGGCGTTCTCGACCGGATCCCATTTCCAGAAGCCGCCCCAGCCCAGCTCTTCGTATGCCCAGAGCATGCCCAGGCACAGCCCGAGCGACAGGAACAGCCACGCGATCATCGTCCAGCGCCGCACTGCGCGCAGCCACGAGTCGTCCAGATAGCCGGTGAACAGGGCGGCCATGCCGAACGCGTACGGGATGGTGCAGCCGACGAATCCCAGGTACATCGTCGGCGGGTGGATCACCATGTAGAAGTTCTGGAGCAGCGGGCTGAGGCCACGTCCGTCCGCCGGGTTCTCAGTGAGGTAGGTCTCGAACGGGTTGTTGTGGACGATCATCAGGAACAGGAAGAACATCTCCACCACGGAGATGACCGCCACGACGTAGGGAATGAGCTCCCGATGGCGCTCCCTGTTCACGTAGACGGCGACGGAGCCGAAGATCGCCAGCAGCGTCACCCAGAACATGATCGAGCCGTCGAGTCCGCCCCAGTAGGACGTCAGCTTGAAGGCGAGCGATTGCGTCGAGTCCGAATATCGCTGGACGTATTTGATGGCGTAGTTGCCGGTGACAAACGCGTGGACGATGACTGCTGACGCTGCGAGCATGATGCCCATCAGCAGGTAGAACGCGCCAGTACCACTTTCAATGAGCCGTCGCGAGCGGCGGCGTGCGCCGGCGACGGAGATGGCGGCGGCATACGCGCCAGTAACGAACGCCGCGAGCAGCAGGTAGTACCCGAGCGAGGCCATTAGCTGGACCGCGTCGCGGCGGCTCCTGGAGGGGCCTCCTCGTACTTCGACGGACACTTTGCGGTCATATCCGTCGCCGTGAACCCGTGCGGCGTCAACTGTCCTGTCAGCACGACTTCAGCGTCGTCCTTGAAGTTGTCGGGAACGACGCCGGTGTAATACGCGCGCATGACTTTGCCGTTGCGCTGCAGATCGAACCGGTATTCGAGGGTATTCGGCTTCCACGCGATCGACCCCGGCACGACGTAGCCGTGCACCTGCAGATTCTTGCCCTGCCACTCGTGCGACGTGGCGACGACCTCATCCACGTATTTGTAGTACTGCAGGTTGTCCTGCAGGGTTGTGAAGAGAAGTGTCGTGAACGCACCGACCAGCACGAAGACGGTCAGTCCGACTTTGATGGCTTTGTGACTCATATATAAGGACTTCGCGGAAAACGTACTGGCTCAGGATACCCCAAATCCCAACTCGCCGGGGTTCGTCGTCGCGCGCCTGTTCCGCCCATAGAACCGCCAGGCAGCGCCCGCCAGCGCGGCCGTCGCGGCCGCAGCAATTCCGGCCGCGGCCGCGGGGTGCAGCATCGCCCTGGTATAGACGCTCGAAGCGCGTGTGTGGCCATCCCAGTTATGGCCGCGCTCTCCGCCATCGTAATCGACCGGGGTGTAAAGATTGTCACGTCGTCCGGGTGCCGCCGGTTTGTCAGTCTGCTGAGCGTCGAAGGTCCAGCGCTCCATGTATTTGTCGGCCAGGCGGGGCGCAAACCGCGCGGCGCTCAGCTTGGCGCCGGAGCCGCCGGCAATCAGCTCGCGGAGCGGGTGTTGTGCGGCATGAAGAATGACCCCAGCAACGACGTCGGGCGCGTACACGGGCGGGACCGGCTGCGGCTCGACGCCAAGATACGTTCTTGCCTTCTCGAAGAACGGCGTGTCGATGCTGGCCGGCTTCACCAGCGTGACCGATATCGGCGCGCCCTCATCCTCGAGCTCCATCCGCAGCGTATCGGTGAACGCTTTCAGCGCGTGCTTCGCCGCGCAATAGATGCCCTGCAGCGGAATGGCGCGGTCCGACAGCGCGCTGCCGACGTTCACAATCGCGCCCCCACGTCGGCGCAGATGCCGCACGGCAATACGTGCACCATGTACCTGACCCCAGAAGTTGATGTCCATCTGGCGTCGCATGTCCTCGATCGGCAGTTCGGTGAGGCGACCGTACATCGACACGGCTGCGTTGTTGACCCATGTGTCGATCTGGCCAAAAGCGCGCAACGCGGCCTCGCCGATCATCTCGACCTGGTTCGGGTCCGACACGTCGGCGGTGATGTGTACCGCACGCCCGCCGGCTCGTCGGATCTCTTCCACCGCGTGCGCCAGTTCGTCGCCGTTGCGCGCCACGAGCACGACCGAAGCGCCGCGCTGTGCCGCCTGTTTTGCCGTCACCAGTCCAATTCCGCTCGACGCGCCGGTGATCACCATGACTTGTTCGCTGACAGGCAGCAGATCGATCTTCATACGTCCTCACAGTCGCTCGCGCGTCAATCGGTCGGTCGAATTGAACGACCGCAGCGGGTCTAGGATTCAACAACTGTGCGGGTTCGGCAATACGGCCGTTGCCGGACGGTCGAGCTGGCCGCGCATCAGCGGCATCACGCCACCGATTCCAGCAGGCTTTTTGCGCGATCAATGAGATCCACGGCGCGCGCTTCGACCGGCGGTTGTCGAACCACGCGCAAGGTCCCTTGCTTATGGAGCACTTCCCACTTCGCCGCTCCTTTGTCGTCGCGCCAGAGCCGCAGGCTGACCTTTGCATGTCCGACCCGCAGGTCGCGCAGGATGATGTCAGGCATCCAGGTCGGCAGGATCGGGTCGATCATCAGCGTCTCGGCGGGGGCGAGCGGCAGTATCCCGAGCATTGACTGGAGTGCCAGCGGAAACGCCGTCGCGTTCCACAGTTGCGGTGTGTTCGCTCGCGGATATGCGCCGGGCGTCGCGCGCTCGCCACGCGCATAGCCGCCAACGCATTCGGGGATCCGATAGTCCGGATATTGCAGCGCGAGCTCGAACATCGCCCGCGTCAAATCGAGCGCACGAGCGTTGAACCCGAATCGTCGCAGACCGAAAATGATCGTCCCCTGCTCCACCGCCCAGACCGTTCCGCGGTGGTAACTCAGTGGGTTGTAGAACGCGTGGCTGGACGACAGCGTGCGGATTCCCCAGCCACTGAACATATCCGGCGCGAACAACCTGCCGACCACCGGCGCCCGATGCGCCTCGTCGATGATTCCCGTCGCGAGGCAATGCCCCACATTCGACGTGACGGCGCGAACCTGACGCTTGTCGGGATCCAGCGCTACCGCGAAGAACTGCTCGTCCGCCACCCACCAGTCGCGATTGAAGCGCTCCTTGAGATCGGCCGCGGAGGCCAGCAGCGCGTTCGCGTCGGCGGGTTCGTTCATGACGCCGGCGAGCAGTGCCATCACTTGCTGTGCCACGAACCAATAGCCTTGCAGCTCGCAGGTGGCGATCGGCGACGGAACCGCTCGGCCGTCGTCATAGACGATGGCGTCGCCGCTGTCTTTCCAACCCTGATTCTTGGTACCCTTTGCGGAGCGCGTGAGGTATTCCAGATAGCCGTCATGATCCGCGTCCCCGTATTTGCGAGCCCAATCGAGAATGCGCCGCGCCGTGTCGTAGTGGCGGGCGATGCACCGGCGGTCGCCGGTCCAGGCGTAGAGATTCCCGAGCGCAATCACGAACATCAGCGGGCTGGCAAAATCGGCGTAGTAAGCGGAATACGGGTTGAGGTTGAGCAGCGCGAGTGGTCCACTGCGAACCTGATAGGGAATGCGGCCCGGCTGCTCGTCGTGCCAGTCGTCAAAGCGGTTGCTCTGCAGCCGCGACAGCCGCGTCAGCGCTGCGTCGAGTGCGTCCCCGCAATCGACCGCAGCCGCCTGCCACCCGGCGGTCACCGCATCGCGGCCGAAGAACGCCGGATACGCTGGCATGCCGGCCTGCAGCGAGAGCCACTCGTCCGGCTCGCCCTCGAGCGACGGAAACGACGCGAAGTCGCGGATGTTCCGCGTGAGGACCCGCTCGAATTCCCGGTTGCCGGGAACCTCCACCCGAGTGAAGCGCGATCGCCACCGCCGCAGGCACTCCTCTCGATCCGCGGCTGCCTCTTCGGAATGGCGCTCCGCTCGAAAAGAAGGCACCACCGACACGCCCAGCGTTTTCGTCTGCTGCGGCTCGAGAGTCACCGTCGCGGTCAGGCGGCCTGCCCCGTCCGCCGCCGCCGCGCGATCCCATTCGTCGCCACGCACCTCGGTCCGATACGGCAGCTGCTCGTGACCGTACTCGAACGTCAGTGTCGCCAGGTTCGCGGTCGCGCGTACAGCTGCGTTCTGCTCGCGGCGACCGGACAGTCCCTCCTGAATGTCGGCGAAGTCGGCATCGAGCACGCAGTGGAGATCGAACGACAGCGGCTGTCGGGAATGGTTCGAGACGACGAGCGAAGCCTCCAGTCCGCGCACGTGGACGATGCAGGTGAGTCTGACATCGAGCGCGCGCTCTGGCAGGCCGTGTGCGTCGACGCCTTCTTCCTCTCCGGCCTGCCCCGTGCCACCGCCGCCCGGCTGCGTGATCTCAGGATGGACGTAGTTGAAGTCAAGGCAGTCGGGCGCTGTCAGCGCCGCTTCGGCAAGCCAGAGCGGCTCGCCATTGATTTCAAAGCGCAGCGTGCGGAGCACGCGCGCTTCGCGATAGTAGAAGCCGGACAGCTGTTGCTCGGGTCCGCACTCACCCCGTAAGGTGGTAATGAGAAGCGACGGACCTTTCCAGGCGTACAGCGTTTCCGCGCGGACCAGCGCAACGGACATTTGATCAGCGTCAGCCGCGAACGTGACGTGTCGTCAGCGAGCTCGGCGCGTTCAGATGAGCGCCGCCGAACGGTGCCGCCACAAGCCCCGAAATGATGCCCGCCGCAATCATCCAGTAAGACATCTCGGACCAGAAGCCGTCCGCGGCGATCAGGCGCACAACGTCAAAGATGAGCGCGGTGGCCAGGAGTCCCAATGGGAACACGATCAACATCTGATGGATGGGGTGACCGAAGAGTTTGACTCTGCTTTCCATGAAGCCCCTCCGTTCAGCTATTGATGCAAACGGCATACGCCGCCGATCTGTAGGCGGCCTCGACCGTTTCAAGCCGTGGCCCGACCTCAGGTCGGCCGTTCACCGCTGAGCATCTGATACACGAGGGCAATCGGCAGACCGACGACGTTCGAATATGACCCTTCAATTCGCGTCACGAAACGCGAGCCGAGCCCCTGAACGGCGTAGGCGCCCGCCTTATCCATGGGCTCGCCGGTCTCGACGTACCACGCGATTTCCCGATCAGTAAGTGGCGCAAACTGTACGGTTGTCCTGTCCACGCATGTGACAGCCTGTCGCTCCGGGTCGAGCAGGGTCACCGCCGTCAAGACGTCGTGCGCGCGCCCACTAAGCAGCTGCAGCATCCTCCTCGCATCGTCGGGATCCAGTGGTTTGCCGAAGATACGCCCGTCCGCGACAACAACCGTGTCCGCGGCGAGGATGCGACGGGCGGGAAAGCTTGCGAATGCCGCGCGCGCTTTCGTCTCGGACAGTCGTGTCACGTACGCGAGCGGCGTTTCGCCATGAAGGATCGACTCATCGACATTCGCCGGAATAACGTCGAACTCGATTCCGGCCGCGCGCAACAGCTCGGCACGCCTCGGCGACGCGGAGGCGAGCACAATTCGTTTGCCACGGTGCGGCGACACAACGCGAATCATCTTAGTGTGTGCGTCTTGGAGTAGGATCGCGCTGCCTCCGACACTTAAGGAGATCCGCCATGTGTCGAACCCAACGGCTGGTGGTCCCCTGGTTTCTCGCGCTCTCCTGCGTCCTGGCGACGCTTCCGGTCGCGGCTCGCGGAGCCGCCCAGGACACGTCGCCGCCGCCGGAGCGGGTCTCCGCAACGATTCCCGCCCCCGAAGCGATGGAAGTGTTCCTGCGGCGCGCACAAATCGTGTCGCGCCGGAATGCGGGCTCCGGGGTCACCGATTCCGTCCGCGCCACGCTATCGGACGGCACACTGACCCACGATGCGCAGATCCAGACCGTGGACGTGTCGAAGACAGTTTTTCAAGCGGGCAAAGCCTCGGAGGTGAATTTCAGGGATTCGTACCGCTACAACATCGCCGGCTACCGCCTGGCCCGCCTGCTCGGGATGGACAACGTCCCGATGTCCGTCGAACGAAACGTCGAAGGGAAGACCGCGGCGATGACCTGGTGGATTGACGACGTCATGCTGACCGAGGGGGCCCGCCGGAAAAAGGGAACCGCCGGACCGGACGCGGAGCGCACGAGCCGACAGCTGGTCATGATGGTCATCTTCGACGAGCTTATTCAGAACCGGGATCGCAACGAGGGCAACATCCTGTGGACGAGCGACTGGAAGATGTGGCTCATCGACCACACACGAGCATTCCGTACTGGAAACGACCTCCTCAAGCCCGACGAACTGAAGCGGTGCGATCGAACGTTCCTGAAGGCCCTGCGTGGGCTGACGCAGCAGGCCGTGGACGCGGCAATGCCGAACGGCGTCCTGACAAAAATCGAACGGGAGTCGCTCATCAAGCGCCGTGACAAGATCGTCAAGCTGTTCGACGAGCGGATCGCCAAGCTGGGAGAAGCCGTCGTGCTGTTTGATATGTAGCGCCAGCCGCTACTGCGTCTGCAACGCCGGTAGCGGCACCGGCTCGCGCCCGCGCTCATAAATTGCGGTGAAGGTCGTTCCCTGAATCTCGAGTGCGGACGCAACCCCACCCGGGAAGAATTCGCCGTTCAGCATTCCCGTATCGATCAGGATGACGCGCCCGCCGAATCGCGGCGTGATGCCACCCTTCAGCACCGGCGTGTGACCAAGGACTATGGCGCGGGCGTTCATGGCCTTGAGAATCCGATCGACTCCCGTCGCGTCGAGCGACGGGACAGCGGCGTCGTCTGAATCCCTTGCCATGCCCCGATACCAGAGCGGCCCGTCTTCAGTTGCCGGCAACAGCGCAGCGATCTGCTCCGCGGGCACTGGCAACGACGTCAGATCCCGCCGCACGGCGGCATTCAACCCCTCGCAGCCCAGCGCAGCGTTCTTTTCGCTCACACCGCCATGGATGAAAAGGACGCCGTTGACCCTGACGATGGTCGGACGTTCGCGGACCCAACGGCCATACTCGCCCATCGCGTCGAATGCGCTTCGCATTTCAAGGTACCCGAGCGGGATCTCTTTCATGAACTGCTGGCGATACTCCGCCGCGTCGAAGCGCCGGCCCTCGGTCGTTGCCCGCTTCTCCGCCTGCGCCGCTGCCGCCATGTGGACGCGTGCGCGCAAGTCCTCGGAGTCGCCGTTCTGAAATGCCTTGAATTCACCCGGGCTCACGTATCGCCAGTCGCCGACAAGGCGCATGAATTCGTGATTCCCCAGGAGCGCGTAAACCCGCCCGCCCGCCCGCGCGGCGTCGCGTTCCAGCCGACGTAACAGATCGACGGCGCGCCGCGATTGGGCGCCGCGATCGAGGACGTCGCCCGTCTGGATGAGGATTGATCTGCCACCGGCCCACCGGTCGCCTTTGAGAATGCCGGCGGCCTGGAGGATCGCGACAAACTGGTCATAGGCACCGTGGATATCGCCGACAACCACGACACGTTCGGTCGTCCGAATGTCGCAGACGTTCTCGGGCGCCTGCGCGGTCGATCGCACAGGGTGCGCAACAGCGACGATGAGCGCAGCGGCAGCGAGGCTGAGGAGATAGGCACGGGAGCGCGACCAGGTCGGTTGCATGACGTGGCACGATCTTAAGTCAACAGAGTAGGATCGCCGTGTGGTCCCGGTTCAGAACATCCTGCCCGGCGTGCTCGCTGAGGTCATCCGCAAAGCGCCGATCACCGAGGAAAAGGTGGCATTCGCGTGGAGAACCGCCGTCGGCCCGGCGATCGCCATGGCAACCGAAATCGTGCTTGGAGACGGCGTGCTGCGGGTCACGGCGAGAGATCGCGCGTGGCAGCGGGAGCTCGAACGCTCCGCTGCCATGATTCGTACTCGCCTCGACGACCTGCTCGGCAGAGGCGTCGTCCGCTACATCGACGTCAGCGTTCCGGCTGCACCGGCGGGGTCTGCGCCGGCTGCGGCGGCAGCTCGACGCGCGACGGCGACTCCGGCTGCGGAGCGGGCTCCGAAAAGCTCGCCGTGGGGAGGTGAATCAGATAGCGGCCGGTGGCGTCGTTGATCGAAACGCGGAGAAATTCTCCACCACGCAGTTTCTGAACGGCGGCTTTCTGCATCTTGCCACCAGTTGATCCGGACGTTCCCACGGGCCGTTCGCCCGCCCCGAATACCTCTGCCACTTCCCGAGCCACCATTTTTCCATTCTGATGGAGCTCAACGACGCGTTGGGCAGTTGACGACGCACCCGTAAGGTTCGGTTGGTCGTCCAGGATCCAGACTTCATAAGTTCCCGGCGCGAGGGGCTTGCCGTCGGCCTTTACAGGTTCTGTGATCGTGACGGTGGCCACCGCGTGGGACTTCCCCGGCGTTTCATGATGCGCAACCACCGGAGTTGCCAAGGCGACCGTCGCAAGTGCGCTCAGCAGTAGTCGACTCATACCTGCCCTCCTGGGAATGGCGTCAAAAGACGCAAGTGGCGTGCCTGCGTTGGCAGCGATACGAGCTCAACCAGTTAGGATGACAGGATGAAGGACGCAGTGATCGTTTCAGCCGTTCGGACGCCGACGGGCAAATTCCTTGGCGGCCTGAAAGACCTCTCGGCACCGGACCTCGGCGCGCTCGTCGTCCGCGAGGCGGTGCGTCGATCCGGTATCGATCCCGCCGGCGTCCAGGAATGCATCATGGGCAACGTCGTGTCGGCGGGTATCGGACAGGCACCCGCGCGCCAGGCGGCGCTACGCGCCGGCCTCGCGGATCATGTTGCGGCGCTGACGATCAACAAGGTGTGCGGGTCGGGTCTGAAGGCCGTCATGCTCGCACAGCAGGGGATCGCGACCGGAGACATCGAGATCGCCGTCGCCGGCGGGATGGAATCGATGAGCAATGCTCCTTACCTGCTGCCGGGAGCCCGCGAGGGACTGCGCATGGGTAACGCGCAGATCGTCGACTCGATGATGCACGACGGTCTCTGGTGCTCGTTCGAGCAGTGCCACATGGGCAATGCCGGTGAGTTGATTGCCACCGAATACAACATCGGCCGAACCGCGCAGGACGAGTTTGCATTCAACAGCCACCGCAAAGCAGCGGAAGCGGAAGCAGCTGGCCGATTCAAGGCTGAAATCCTGCCCGTGACGATCCCGCAGAGGAAGGGCGACGCGATTGTGGTCGCCCGCGACGAGTCCGTCCGTGCAGATACCTCCGTTGCCGCGCTCGCCGCCCTGAATCCGGCATTCAAGCAGGAAGGGACCGTCACAGCGGGAAACGCCCCACCGGTGAATGACGGTGCTGCTGCGCTCGTGGTGATGTCGGCTGCGCGCGCCGCGAAGCTGGGCGTCAAGCCAATGGCGAGAATCGTGGGACAAGCGACGAGCGGTCTCGCTCCAAAGTATCTGCTGATGACGCCGGTGGAAGCCGTGCGCAAAGTGGCGGCGAAGGTCGGCTGGAAGATTGAAGATGTAGACCTCGTCGAGATCAACGAGGCGTTCTCAGTGCAGTTGATTGCCGTACTGCAGGAGTTGGGTCTCCAGCCGGAGAAAGTGAACGTGAACGGCGGCGCCGTCGCTCTCGGTCACCCGATCGGGGCGAGCGGGGCACGAATCCTAACGACTCTGCTCTACGCGCTCGAACAGCGTGGTCTGAGGCGAGGGATCGCGAGCCTTTGTCTCGGCGGAGGTAACGGGGTGGCGCTGGCCGTCGAGCGGGAATAATCGTTCCAGCCTCTTCTCATAGCCAATGGCCATCTTCAAACGAGCCAGCTTCGACGTCACCCGCTTCTTCCCTTCCCGCCAGCTGGCATTCCCTGCGGAGTCGGGAGAGACAACAGCCCGCATGGTACCGCTGATGAGGCTCCGGGTCGCGTCGCAGAAAACGCCCATCCAAGTGCCGCTAGCTGTCGCAGAAAGTGCAATCTCCTCGCTGATGAGGCGAAAGTCAGCAGTGGCGCTAAGTCATTGACCCAACTAGGCTGAGAGAGCTATCGCTTTACATATTTTCGGGTAATTCGGCCTTTGACAAACCCAGTCGGGTATACTGCTTCGCACATGGAAACGGCCCTTTTTGTGGTCTTCTTGTTAGCCCTGTTCGTGGTCTTTTTTGTCGTCCTTTTGCCGTCACTCAGCTCCGATGAGCTTCGGAAGCAACGCGCAACGCGTGACCGGGCTCTTGCTCGGTATAAGCACCATCCAGATGCGAACCTCCTGATCCTCAACGACTGACGCGTTCCTAGCGCTCACCGCTTCTTTGTAGTCTTTCCCTTCCCCTTCCTCACCATAGGCGCACTCTCGTACGCGTACGTCCCGGTATGCGATGACTGGCACCACCCGGAGCACTATCGGCACTCTTGTTTCCGAAAATGCGGCCAGAACGTTCGGCACTAGTACCACCCCGGCCGCAATAAGAAGCCTTGCCCCCCATGCCAGCTTCGTCTCGGTGTCCTTCGACCGTCGGAATGTCTCGGTCCCCACGGCGACTAGCCACTCCGAAAAACTAGTGTCCCTATCCGACGCTGACATCGCGCAATCCTCCGAAGGGCAGAGACTACGCGAATCTGAGCATGAGCTTCCCGAAGCAGGGCACACTTTCGCCTCGGGTGTGTAAAGGCATATCTGTAAACCCCTCCGGCAAGTCCCCTATTCGCTTGGGGTTGCCGTGGGTTTGTGAAAGGCTCAATTACCTATTTTCGCTTGACTTTCGCGCGGCACGCTCCTAGGATCAACCCCGGCCGTGACCTGCTCTGTCCCACCTCCAAGCCACCATCACTTATTCACGGCCTGACCGTAACAAAGGAGCCCGCATGCCGCCTTTCGACGACCAGAAGGAACGCAACAAAGCCATCGACATCGCTGTCGGCCAGATTGAGAAGCAGTTCGGCAAGGGTTCGATCATGCGGCTCGGCCAACGCAACTCGGTCGCGCCTATCGGCGCCATCTCCACCGGTTCCATCAGCATCGACTACGCCCTCGGCATCGGCGGTCTCCCCCGTGGCCGCGTCACCGAAATCTTCGGTCCTGAGTCGTCGGGCAAGACGACGCTGGCGCTCCAGGTGATCGCGGAGGCGCAGAAGTCTGGTGGCATGGCCGCGTTCGTTGACGCCGAGCACGCGCTCGACGCGCAGTATGCGCAGAAGCTGGGTGTGGACCTGGAGAATCTGCTCGTCTCGCAGCCCGACAACGGCGAGCAGGCGCTCGAAATCGTCGAGGTGCTCATTCGCTCCAACAGCGTCGACGTCGTTGTCGTCGACTCCGTGGCGGCGCTCGTGCCGAAGGCGGAAATCGAAGGCGAGATGGGCGAAGCGCAGATGGGTCTGCAGGCCAGGCTCATGTCGCAGGCGTTGCGCAAGCTCACGGGTGTCGTGTCGAAGTCGAATACCACGCTCATCTTCATCAACCAGCTGCGCGAAAAGATCGGCGTCATGTTCGGAAATCCCGAAACGACAACCGGCGGCCGCGCGCTGAAGTTCTACGCCTCCGTGCGGATCGACATCCGCCGCATCGCCAGCATCAAGGATGGCGATCAGGTGACAGGCGGTCGCACGCGGGTCAAGGTGGTAAAAAACAAGGTTGCCCCCCCGTTCCGTGAGGCCGAGTTCGACGTCATGTACGGCGAGGGCATCTCACGCGAAGGCGACCTGCTCGATCTCGCGGTCGAAAAGAGGATTGTCGAAAAGAGCGGCGCCTGGTTCGCCTACGCGGGCGAACGCCTCGGACAGGGTCGGGAAAACGCGAAGCAGTTCCTGAAGGAAAACGTCGAAGTCCGCCGCGCCATCGACGAGCGCGTTCGCAAGGAGCTTGGCCTGACCCGCGAGGCGGAGATCGTCGCTATCGCCTAGCTCCTTCCGCAGCCGTTTCTACTGGCTTCGGCGCGGCAGGGCGAAGTCTTCGAGCGGCAGGTAGTGGGCTTCCGCTACCTGCCACCGGTCGTCCGAAACCTGCCAGATTTCATCTGCCGGATAGCGGTAGCGCCGCTCCGAAGACACCGATGAGCCGCGGCCGCGGCGTGGGCTGTCTTCCTTCTGCTCGGTCGTCTTGACGAGGTAAAGCTTCGACATGGCGTATAGCAGAGGCAAGGCGGACGCCAACTACTAGCAATGTGATTTTTGCGGCATTTCGCCAGATCACCAGTTACAGCTGAGGTGTATTTCAAAACGGCCGGGCTGCAATCTCTACACACCCCGTTTGATATACTCGAACGTCTCTTCGGCCTCCCTTTATAGCTGACCGGGGCCAGGTAGCTCAGTTGGTAGAGCACCGCACTGAAAATGCGGGTGTCGCTGGTTCGATTCCGGCCCTGGCCACCAGCCTTCTCACGCGAGGCTGCGCCGCAGCGTGAGCTTCGGGGTGACGGGCCGGTTCTGAAGGCGGACTTCCCGGGACCGACACTTCCCGACCGTCAGGAGTTTTCACGTGTTTCGAGCAATTCCGCTGACCGTCCTCGTCCTCATCGCCGCCTGTTCCCGCGGGCCCACGCCGGGAACGACGGTCAAGCCCGCCGACGCGTCCGTCGTGACACCCGCAGCGTCGACGTCACCTTCCGGCGCTCCAGCGGGGTCGGCTGCACCTTCCGGCACTCCGACGGCTGAGGCCGTCAAGCCGCTGCCCGAGAAATTGCCGGACGTCGTGGCCCGCGTCAATGGCGAAACGGTGACGCGCAAGGAGCTCGAGGAATACATCGGCAACCTCGAACGTCAGGCCGGCGGTGCTCTGCCCGCCGAGCAGCGCGACCGTGTTTACCGCGGCGTCATCGACCAGCTCGTCGGCTACAAGCTGCTGCTGCAGGAAGCGACCTCGCGCAAGGTCGTCGTGCCAGAGGCCGACATCGATGCGCGCATCGCACAGGTAAAAAAGCAGTTCCCGTCAGAGGACCTCTTCATGCAGACGCTCATCGAGCGGAAGATGACGCTCGATCAGCTGAAGGCCGACGCGCGCAAGGACATTGCGATCTCGAAGCTGATTGAGACCGAGATTGCTCCGAAGGTTGCCGTGAAACCGGGACAGGCGGAGGACTTTTACGCGAAGAACCCCGACCAGTTCAAGCAGCCGGAGCGCGTGCGTGCCAGCCACATCCTCATCTCCATCCCACAGAACGCCGACGCCGCCGCGAAAGCTCAGGCCAAGTCGAAAGCACAGCAGATTCTCAAGGATCTCAAGGCGGGAAAGGACTTCGCGGCGTTGGCCAAAGAGCACTCGCAGGATCCCGGCAGCGCCGCGAACGGAGGAGACCTGGGGTTCTTCCCGCAGGGTCAGATGATCGGCCCTTTCAACGACGTCGCCTTCAGCTTGAAACCCGGCGCGTTGAGCGACCTCGTCGAGACGCAGTTCGGCTATCACATCATCAAGGTCGCCGAAAAACAGCCAGCCCGTACCGTCCCGCTCGAAGAGGTGCGCCCGCGCCTCGAGCAATATCTGCAGAACCAGAACCGCGAAACGGAAACCGAAGCGTTCGTCAAGACGTTGCGCGCAAAGGGAAAAGTCCAGATCCTGATCTAGTGTGAGCGAGGTCATCCGCCTCGACGTCTGGCTGGACATTGCCTGCCTGTTCAAGACGCGCTCCGAAGCAAAGCGCGCGTGCGAGGGCGGCAAGGTGGACGTCAATGGCGATCACGCCAAACCCAATCGTTCCGTCCGCGAGGGCGACCGCATCCGCATCAGCCGCGGAGGCGGTCGCACTCAGGACATCATCGTCCGCATCGTCCTCGAACAGCACGTCAAGAAATCCCAAGCGCGCGCTCTGTACGACGACGTCACGCCGAAACCCTCGCCTGAGGAGATGGAGATGCGCCGTCAGGAGCGCGTCTATCGCGCTGCGGCTGCAGCCGTCGGCACGCCCGATCGACGCCGCCGCCGCGAGTTGCGGCGTCTCAAACGAGGCGAATAGACGCGCTGGCAAACACACCGCCAAGCGCGCAAGGAAGATCTTTCAAAGAAATCGACTCGTCGCGCCCTGGGGCTCTGATTGCGTTTTCGCGGTCTTCGTGGTTAAAAGTGGATCGCTTGCCACGCAATCAGGAAGTCATCCGGCAGTGGCGCCTGCTCCACGCACTCGAATCGTCGCGCCATGGCGCCACCATCGACGCGCTCGCATCCGACCTCGAGGTGACGACACGGACCATCCGTCGCGACCTCGCCGCGCTGCAGGAAGCCGGGTTCGCGTTGTATGACGAACGGGATGACGAGGGACGCGTCCACTGGCGAATTGACGGACAGGCGCTGCACGGCCTCGAATCGGGGTTCACGCTGCCCGAGCTGTGCGCCATGTATCTGAGCCGCAATCTTCTGGAGGCGGTCGCTGGAACTCCCTTCCAACGTGATCTGACCAACGCGTTCGCGCGCCTCGAAAAAATGCTGTCGCCGCGCATGCGGCAGTTTCTCGATCGGCTGCCTTCGGTCCTCGCTGCCAAACCGGGTCCACGGGCGCGTGGCGCGTCGTCCTCGCCGGATGTCGTCGCCCGTCTCCTCGAAGGCACCCTTCACTTCCGCGTGACGACGATGACGTATCACTCCGTCTCCAGTAAGCGGGTGAAGGAGTACGTCGTCCACCCGTATCGGCTGGCGTTCGCGCAGGGCGGCCTCTACCTTCTCGCCTACGTGCCCGAGTACAAGTCGGTGCGAACCTTCGCCATCGACCGCATCAGCGCTGTAACCCTCGAAAAACAGACGTTTACTCCGAAGACCGACGTCGGCGACGATGTGTTTGCCAACTCTCTTGGTGTGAATACGGGGCCGCCCGAGCATCTGGAAATCGAATTTGCCGCCGACGTGGCCCCCTACGTCCGGGCCCGCGTCTGGCACGCGTCCCAGGACGTGCGCGAAGACGGCGATGGCCGCGTCCGACTGACGATGGATGTCTGCCATGATTGGGCGCTGCGAAGCTGGATCCTCAGCTGGGGACCCTTTGCGCGGGTGATCTCGCCCGCAACGCTGGCGCGGGCGATCCGCGGCGATCTCGAGGCCGCACGAACGCAATACCGTTCCTCATGACAAAACGCGCGGTCCGCTTCACCATCATCGTCGTCGGCCTGCTTCTGTTTCTGGCTGGCCCGTCGTTCGTGCGTCTGTATACGGACTGGCTCTGGTTTGGCGAGCTCGGCTACGAGTTCGTGATGGCGACGATGCTCCGCAGTCAGGGGACGCTGTTCACGATTGTGTTCGTGGCGATGATCGCGTGGCTGACGCTGAACCTCCGCGTCGCCGTCCGCTCGATGTCAGATGCGCGCCCGATGTACACGACACCGGAAGGGTTCAGCGTCGCGATACCGGGCCGGCGCCAATTTGCCACGATCGCAAATGGTGTGGCGGCACTCATCGCGTTGCTGGCCGCTCTCTACGCCGCCGGCGAATGGAACGTGTGGATGGCGTGGCGCCACGCCGTGCCGTTCGGACAGGTCGACCCGCTTCTCGGACGGGACGTGGCGTTTTATGTGTTCACGCTGCCGTTCCTCGAGTTCGTCCGCTCGATGCTCCAGGCTGCCATCATCGTAGCGGCGCTGACATGCGGCGCGCTCTACTTTCTTTCTGGCAGTCTCGTCTCGGCGTTCCCGGCCACGATCTCCTTGAGCGCCACGGCCCGACGGCATCTCGCCGTGCTTGCCGCCGGGTTCTTGCTGGTGCTCGCCTTCGGCGCGTGGCTGCGCCAGGCCGAGTATCTGATTCCCAGCGGCGGCTCCGCCGGCGCGACGTATACCGACGTGCACGCACGAATGCCGGCGGCAATCCTGTTGGTGGCGGTGTCGATCATCGGGGCCGCGCTGGCGCTGGTGCAGGCATTTACCGACCGCCGCTGGCCGATCCCGGCGGCGATCGCGCTGTACGCGGTCGTCTCCATCGGCACGGGCGTCTACAGCGCGCTGCTCCAACGATTCTTCGTCAGCCCGAACGAGCAGGCATATGAGATGCCGTTCATTCAGAACAACATTGCGGCCACGCGGCGTGCGTTCGGTCTCGATACCGTTGAGGAGCGACAGACGTCCGGCGAAGCCAGGCTGACGCGCGACGACATCGACCGCAATACCGCGACGCTGCAGAACGTGCGGCTCTGGGATCACCAGCCACTGCTCGACACGTTTTCACAACTCCAGGAAATCCGGACGTACTACGACTTTGTCTCCATTGACAACGATCGCTACGTCATCAATGGCGCGCTGCGGCAGGTGATGCTGTCGGGGCGTGAGGTCAATTCAAGCGCACTCCCCAACCGAACATTCGTCAACGAGCGGCTGACCTTCACGCACGGCTACGGGCTGACGCTTGGGCCGGTGAATCAGGTGACCTCGCAGGGCCTGCCGGTGCTCTTCGTCCGCGACCTGCCGCCGGTGACAAGTGCCGGATTCCAGGTCACGGAACCGAGCATCTACTTCGGCGAGCTGTCGAACGACTACGTGATCGTCAAAACAAACATCCGTGAGTTCCACTACCCGCGCGAAGACGGCGACGCGTCAACGCAATACGCCGGAACCGGCGGGGTGCCGATGGGATCGCTTCTGCGGAAGCTCCTGTTCGCGCTGCGGTTCGCCTCGTACGACATCGTGCTCAGCGACTACGTCACGCCCGAGAGCCGCATCCTGTTCAACCGCCGGATTACGGACCGCGTGCGCGCGCTGGCCGGCAACTTCCTGGAGTTCGATCGCGATCCCTACCTCGCGCTCGTTGACGGACGATTGTTCTGGCTCTACGACGCCTACACGGTGAGCGCCCGCTATCCCTACGCCTCCCACATTGCCGGCGATCGCGTCAACTACATCCGCAATTCGGTCAAGTTCGTCATCGACGCCTACAACGGGACGACAACGGCATACCTGGCAGACGAGCGCGATCCGATCGCGGCGACCTACGCCCGTATCTTCCCAGGTTTGTTCAAGCCGATGGCTGACATGCCGGCCGGGATCCGCAGCCATGTGCGCTACCCGGAAGACATCTTCGCGCTTCAGTCGCAGATGTATGCCACCTACCACATGACCGATGCAGCGACGTTCTACAAGCGCGAGGATCAATGGGAGATCCCGATCATCGAGGAGAACGTCGAAGGCAGCGGCGCGGCGATGCAGCCGTACTACACGATCATGCGGCTGCCAGGACAGCGCGACGCCGAGTTCATTCAGATGCTGCCGTTTACGCCGCGGCGCAAGGACAACCTGGCCGCGTGGCTGGTCGCCCGCAGCGACGGCGAGCACTACGGCCGGTTGAGTGTGTTCGAGTTCCCGAAGCAGAGCCAGGTGTTCGGGCCGAAACAGATCGTCGGGCGCATCAATCAGGATCAGACGATCTCGCCGCAGATTACGCTGTGGAATCAGCAGGGATCGCAGGTCATCTGGGGAACGCTGATGGTGATCCCGATTGAGGAATCACTGATCTACGTGCGACCGCTCTACCTGCGTGCGCAAGGGGGCCGCATTCCCGAACTGACGCGCGTCATCGTCGCCTACGGAGACCGCATCGCGATGGAGCCGACGCTCGAAGCGTCGGTGGCTCGTCTGTTCGGGGGTTCAGCGCCGGCGCCCGATGGCAGCCCGGACACGGCCCGCGACGTCACCGCTCAGCCGTCAGAGTCTCCCGCAAGGACGACGCCGGCGGCTGCCACGGATGTGCGCGATCTTGCCGCCGCAGCACGGTCCCATTACGACCGCGCCATTGCCGCGCAGCGTGCCGGCGACTGGGCCACGTACGGCGAGGAAATCCGCGCGCTCGGCATGGTCCTCGAGCAGATGCGCCGCTGACTCCTCCTTCCGGCTGAAGCCCGACGCCACATTCTTTGACCGGTCCGTGGCTTCCGCGTCGGCGGAGTCGCACTTGACGTCCGCGTCACATGTACTGTTACATTTTGTACCATGACAAAGCGTAGCGGACCAGCGGCTCGGATGCGAACCCCGCTGACCGACGTCGAAAACGACATCATGCGGGTGATCTGGGACGCGGGCCCCTGCTCCGTCGAAGCGGTACACCACGTGGTCGCCCAGAATCGGGCGCTGAAGGAGACGACCGTCCGTACGCTGCTCCGCCGGCTGGAGCACAAGGGGTATCTCCAGCACCACAGCGACGGTCGCGCCTATATCTACCGCGCCACTGAGCCGTCGCGCAGCCTCGCCGCCCGCGCCGTGCGGCAGATCATCGATCGCTTCTGCCAGGGCTCGGTCGAAGAGCTGGTCTCGGGCATGGTCGACGCAAAGGTCCTGACGGCCGCTGAATTGAAGCGTCTGGGGGACGTCGTGCGCAGCAGGCGCAAGGGGAAGAAGTGATGAATCTGCTGTTGGACGCCTCGTTGCGCGCGATTCTCCTCGTGCTCGTCACCGGCGCGACCCTGACCGCCGCTCGTATCCAAACCGCAGCCGGGCGCCACCTCGCCTGGACCATCGTGTTGGTTGGAATGCTCTCGCTGCCGCTGTGGGTCGCGTGGGGCCCGCGTCTGCCGCTGCCCGTGCCGTCCCCGAACGCGGCTGGTCCGGCGCCCCGCGCGTGGACGCATCCGGCCTCGCCGACTCCCGCCACGTCGAGGGCTGCGGCAGCGGCGGTCACGAATGTCGCGGTTCGATCGCAGCCGCCGCAGCCAGTGATGTCCTGGACCGCGCTGGCGCTGACCCTCTACGGGGCGGGCGCATTCATCCTGCTCGGACGTCTCGCCCTCGGGACGTTCCGAATGCGGCGGCTGCGGCGGCAGGCGGTGTCCAAGGCAGGGCACCTGACGAGCGAAGCCTGTTCGGCTCCTATCACCGTCGGATGGCTTCGGCCCGTGGTGCTGCTCCCGGCTGCGTACGATCAGTGGCCCGCGCGTCAGCTCGACGCGGTGTTGATCCATGAGTACGCACACGCACGGCGTCGCGACCCGCTTGTCCAGTGGCTCGCCCTTCTCAACCGCGCAATCTTCTGGTTTCACCCGCTTGCCTGGTGGCTCGAGCGTCAGCTCGCCGCCCTGGCTGAAGAAGAGTGCGATACCGCGGTTCTCTCGCGTGGTCACGTGCCGCGCGAGTACGCGGAGTACCTGATCGGCATCGCGCGCGCGGTCGCCGGGGCCGGTCGTCGTGTGCAGGCTGTCGGCACGACGCTGCCTGGCACGTCGCTGTCCAACCGCGTCCGCCAGATCCTTGCTGACAGACCACGTCGCACCGACTCGCGTCTACGGGTCACACTCACCGTCGCTTTCTGCAGCCTCTCGTCGGTCGTCATCGCCGTCGGAACGATCCGGCCGATGGCGGCGCGAGGTCCCGCACCGATTCGGGTCGCCCAGCAAGGCCAACCGGCCGCTCAGGAGCGAGCGCTCCCGGAATTCTGGTTGGACGATGACGAATGGCATCGCGAGGTGGCGCCGATCATCACGGCCGATGAAGCCGCGGCGTACGCCCGATTGCGGACGGCCGCCGAGCGCGAGTCCTTCATCGCGCAGTTCTGGCGCGTCCGCGACACGACGCCGGCGACGTCCGACAACGAGTTCCGCCGGGAGTTCGAGCGCAGGATCGTCTATGCGCGCGAGCGTCTCGGCAACCCGACGTCATATGCCGTTCCCGGCTACGAGACGGACCGCGGACGTTTCTACGTCGCGTGGGGGCCACCGGCAGACGTGACCGTCTCAGGGCCTGTCGAAGAGTGGCGCTACCGCGTCGTGCCGTCGATGGGGTCGGCTGTCACAATCCGGTTCGACGCGTCGGCCGATTTCTTCTGCAGCGTTCGAGGGGGGAAATACCGGATTGTGTCGCCCGAGCCCGTCGCTCGCGTCGAGAGCAGTGCGGCCGGATCCGGACCGCATCCGGTCGCGCTCACGTACCCGGATCGCTTCGTCTACCTCTCCTTCCCCATCGATGCCGCGGCGACGCGCGTCCGCTTCAGCATGCGGGCGCGCAGCGGTGCGCGAACCGAATTCGGCGAAGTCCGCGGTCCGATCGACTACATCCAGGGTCAGATTGACGGCGCACCGCGCAACGGCGGCATCGAGCCGATCCTTGAGCACCTTGCGCGAGCAGGGTCGGTTCGATTCTTCGAACGTGACAGCTACGCGTGCACCGAGCAGCTGCCGGCGGATACCTACACGCTGTTGGTTGACACGACTCTGGCCAACGGCACACAGCGGAACGAGGAACTGACGTTCGAGGTCAAGTAATGGATCGCCGGGCATGGTTCACGGTGACGATTGCAGCCGTGACGCTGACGGGCGTCGTCATCGCTCAGGGTCCTGAGCCACGGCAATTCGAAGTGGCCTCCGTCAAACCCAACAGGTCCGGACAACTGGCGATGAATTTGCGCGTCGAGCCCGGAGGACGGCTGATCGTGCAGAACCTGTCGTTGAAGGATCTCGTTACAGTCGCCTATCGAGTGCGAGACTTTCAGGTGATCGGCGGGCCGTCCTGGATGGCTGTTGACCGCTTCGACGTCACTGCAAAAGCGGACCACGAGCTGCCGCCGATGCGGCCGGACGGCGCCATCGGTCCGCTCGAGTTGATGCTGCAGAGACTGCTCGCCGAACGCTTCAAATTCGTCGCGAGCAGCGAAACCCAGGACCGGCCGATGTTTGCTCTGGTGATGGCGCGGACCGATCGCCGGCTGGGTGAGCGGATGCAACCGTCGACTGTGGACTGCGCCGCGCTGCTGGCGGAGCGCAGCAAAAACAGCCCACCAGCCCAGGGCCCCGTCATGAACGGCCAACGGCCGGTCTGTGGAATGGCGATCGCACCATGGGCGATGCGGCTTGGCGCGGTGCCCATGTCGCAGCTGGCGGACGTGCTGTCGCAGATGACCAACCGCTACGTCGAAGACCAGACGGGACTGACTGGCCGCTACAACATCGACCTCGAGTGGACCCCACCTGGCGGCCGCGGCGCGCCGCCGGCGGGTGACGGCAGCGCGCCGCCGGTGCCGGTACCAAGGTTCAACGCGAACGGTGCGACCCTCGAAACGGCGATCCAGGAGCAACTCGGGCTGAAGCTCGAACCCCGGCGTGGTCCGGTACCGGTGCTCAGGGTCGAGCGCGCCGAACCGCCGACGCCCGACTGACGTTCGCAGATCATTGAGATTGCGGATTCGGAATTTGGGATTTGGCGTTTGAGAGTTGGGCGTTGGGGTTTGACGACTCCTCAGTCAGCAGCCAGGCCCTGAGCACTTCCGCCACGCTCCACGCCTGCGCCATGCAGCCACGCGCCGTGTACGGGGAGTCGGCGTCGAAGATCTCGCTGATTGTGCCGATGCCCGCATCGCTGAGATGGGCATCGAAACCCTCGAGGCAGCGACGTGCACCAGCTTTGTCGTTCGGAATCACCTTCAGCCACGCATCGACGAACGGCCCGACCAGCCAGCCCCACACGGTTCCCTGGTGGTACGCCGCGTCACGCGCCCGCAGATCCCCGTAGTACTGCGCTTTGTAGTCGCGGTGTCCCGGCGCGAGCGAACGCAGACCAACGGGCGTCAGCAGCCGTTCGCGAACGATCTCGAATACCGGTAGCCAACGCTCATCGCTGAGCACCGGGTGATCGAGCGAGATCGCAAAGATCTGGTTCGGACGACACGCGGCATCGTCGCCACCCTCTCCGTCGACAACGTCGTACAGATGGCCGCCCTCGGCGTACCAGAAGCGCCGGTTGAACGATTCGCGCGCACGCTCGGCGTACTCGTGCGTCTGCATTGCCAGTGCGTCGCCCTCTTCGCGGAGCCACTCAGTCAGCAGCCGCAGGGCGTTGTACCAGAGTGCGTTGATCTCGACTGCCTTTCCGCGCCGCGGCGTCACGACCCAGTCGTCAACCTTGGCGTCCATCCACGTCAACTGATAGCCCTCCGCCCCCTGCGTGAGCAGTCCGTCGGCTGGGTCGACGTGAATGCCGAATCGCGTCCCCTGCACGTGGTGTTCGAAGATCGATTTCAGCGTCGGCAACAACTGACGCAATGTCGATCGATCGCCTGTGGAGTTCATGTAGCGGTGAATGGCGTGGAAGAACCAGAGCGTGGCGTCGGTCGTGTGATAGAGGCCTTCCTTGGTCCCTTCGGGAAACATGTTCGGGATCAGGCCGTCACGCACGTAGTGGCCGAAGGTGCGCAGGATGTAGCCGGCTTCGCGCTGCCGTCCGGTGCACAACGTCAGCCCTTCGAGACTGATCATCGTGTCGCGCCCCCAGTCGGTGAACCAGTGATAGCCGGCGATTACCGTTCTCACTTCGTCGCCCATGGCGCGTGCGCGCGCCGCCTCCTCGACGCGACCGGCGGGCCTGATGATGAATTGATCGGCCGCCAGCACCAGCTCCGCAGGCATCCCCCGCGGCGGCACCCATCGCGCTGCTTCGACCAGGCGTGTGCGGCGGCGATGCTCGGCATCCGGCAGGTCGGCCGGGCCGAGTGCACCGATCATTTCCCACGACTCGGTTGACGCGATCAGCGTCCCGGGCGAGTCCGGCGTCAGCATCAGCCGGAAATAGCCGGGGCTCCAGAGATCGCCGCAGCACTCGTAACCGCGGTGCTGCTCGAGGTCATACACCAGTGACGGGACGAGCTCGGGAATGACGGTGAATGCTTTCTCCTGGCCGTGGACGAACAGGCGCAGCGGCGGCAGATCGCCGCCCGGTTCAATCTCGAACCGGTCGCCAAGCGCGTGGACACCGTAGGGTGCAGCAACGGGATGGTTCACCGGCGCTTCGTGCAGCCGGAAGCCGACCATCGGCCGCAGCTCGAGGCGCACGGGTTCCGACGAGAGAAGCCGGTACGACACGTAGGTCGTGTTCTGCAGGTGCGGCATCAGCACGCGTTTCTCGAAGCGCACGCCCTCCGCTTCGTACTGCCACACCGGCAAACCGGCTTCGAGGTGGAACGAAATTAGATGCGCCGAGCAGTCGAGCGTCCTGCCGCCGGTGGTCTGAACGACGTGCGGGAGCACGATCACGCGGCCGTCGCGCAGGCGCAACTGCTCCCACACGTAGTTGAGCATCACGGTCCGGCCGAACGGTGTCGGCAGCGCCGCGACCAGCAGCGCATGATACCGGCGCGTGATCGCACCGGCGACAGTACCGGTCGCGTATCCACCGAGCCCGTTGGTAACGATCCATTCCTTCCACGTCAGTGAGTGCCGGCCTTCCGTTGTCGGCTCCCACCGGATCCGCCGGACGATTTCAGTGTCAACTCGATCGATTACCGGCATCGAGAAACGCTCCTGCAATCGTTGTGGTCGCGGACTGGTGCTCGCCGATGGGGCTGAGGACGACCGCTGAGTGTCCAGGAATGCGCCAGCCATCGGCGGTGACGGCCTCCGTCGTCCCGCCGCCTCCGTAACGAGCCGCTTCGCTCGACCAGTGCACGCGCCAGGAGAAGCCTTCCGGCGGCGCCAGCAGCGGCTCCGGCAGCGAACTCTCCACGAGGTCCGGCCCGAGGTTGACGATCAGCAGGCGCTCGTCCTGCGGCTCTTCGGTGCTGTAGTGCAGCACGAACGCCTCAGCGGCGAGCACGGCGCCATCGACGGCGCCCTCGGCCTGCACTGAGAACGCGATGTGGTGACGCCGCAGCGACAGGAGGTCCTCGTGCAGTCGCCGATGCTGCGTGTGCGACTCGTACTCGCTCCAGTCGAGAACCGACCGTTCGAAGGTGCGTGGATCGTGCGGTGCGGGCAGGAGCTGCTGCTGTTCGGGGGAGGCAAGACTCGGAAACTGGGCGACGAACTCGGCCCGTCCCTTCTGGACGGCCACCGCCAGCTCAGGCCGATGGTCTGCAAAATACTGGAACGACGAGGAGGAGCCGAACTCCTGTCCCTGAAACAACATCGGCGTACCGGGCATCAGGATGAACAGTGCGGTCATCGCGCGGTAGCGACCAGGCGACGTGCGCGTATGCAGCCGGGATCCGTCGCCGCAGTTCGCAAGCTGATCGTGATTCTCGATGAAATTGACAAACGCGGCGGGGTCGACGCCGCGCGAACGCGTTCCCCGCAGCTGTTTCTGCCACGCGTAGCGCTGCCCCTGGAACAGGTAGCCGTACTTTGCCGCCGAGATGAACTCCTGCGGCGTCCCATGGTGGTCACTGAAATACGCTTCGCGACGGCCGGTCAGTGCGACATACGCGCTGTGATGGAAGTCGTCGTTCCAGAGCCCATCGAGCCCATATCCACCGTTGGCGATCGGCCGAACGAGCCGGGTGTGTTGCGGCTCGTTTTCGGCGATCAGCAGAATCTCGCGGTCCCCTGCCGCGGCGCGCGCCTTTTTTGAGATCAGCTTCAGAATGTGTTCATGTGATGTGTCGAAGATGGATTGTGTGGCGTCGAGGCGCAGGCCGTCGAGTCGATACTCGTCAATCCAGTAGGCAGCATTGCTGCTGAAGAATTCACGCACCGGTCCGGAGTTCGGCCCATCGAAATTGAGAGCGTCGCCCCACTCGGTTCCGTGCCTTGCGAAATAGTCCGGCGAGAAACGGCGAAACACCGAGCCGTCGGGCCCGAAGTGGTTGTAGACGACATCGAGGATGACGCTGAGTCCATGCAGGTGAGCCGCATCGACGAAGGCGCGAAAGTCGGCAGGCGTGCCGTACAGGCGCGTGGGCGCGAATGGAAACACGCCGTCATAGCCCCAACCGAATCGACCGGGAAATTCGGAGACCGGCATGACCTCGACGACGGTGATGCCCGTCCGCGCCAGCAACGGCAGCTTCTCCGCGGCGCTGCGCCACGTTCCCTCGCCCGTGAACGTGCCCACGTGCATCTCGTAGATCACCTGGCCGCGAAGTGTCAGCGGCGCAACCGGCGAGGCCTTCCAGTCGTACGTGTCCGGATCGAGAACCTCCGAGGCGCCGAACGGTCCGTCGGGCTGCGAGCGCGACGCGGGATCCGGCAGCAGTTCGCCATCAACGCGATACCAGTACCTGGTCCCCGCCTGCGCCTCCGCGACGAGTGCGGTGTAATAGCCGCCGGCCTGCCGTTCCATCGGCACATCTCGCTGCCGGCCATCTTCTTCGACGACCAGCGCGATGGACGCCGGCGCCGGCGCCCACACCCTGAAGTCCACGCCCTCGTGTGGCCGGATTTCGGCGCCGATTGCCAGCCGACGAGCAGCTGACCTGGTCAGCGAAGATTGCGATTCAAACTCTGCTGTGGAATTCGACACGATGCGGTTCCGTAGACCGCGACAGCTTGTGCAGGGATGATGCCGGGAACCTTATGCGACTGAAATTGACCATCGAATATGCGGGGACGCGTTACAGCGGCTGGCAGATTCAGAAAAACGCGCGGACCGTTCAGGGCGAAATCGAGCGTGCGGTGCGGGACGCCGCTGGCATCCACGACTTCGAACTCTACGGCTCAGGCAGGACCGATGCCGGGGTGCATGCGCTGGGACAGGTTGCACATCTGGATATTTCCACGACACTGGCACCGGAGACGCTCCGGCGACGCATCAACGACGCGCTCCCCACGGACATCGTCATTCTTCGCGCCGACCAGGTGCGACATCGCTTCCACGCGCGGCACGAAGCGCTGGGCCGCAGCTATCTCTACCAGGTCTCGCGCCGGCGTACAGCGTTCGCCAAGCCCTTCGTCTGGTGGGTCAAAGAGGATCTCTCCATGGACGCCATGCGCGAAGCGGCGCAGACCTTCGTCGGCTTTCACGACTTCCAGGCGTTCTCGGACGACGACCCGACCGCAAAGTCCACCGAGGTTCTCGTGGAAACGCTCGATATCTATGAAGACGACGACCTGATCGTCTTCCACATCGAGGGCTCGCACTTCATCTGGAAGATGGTGCGCCGAATAGTCGGCGTGCTGGTCGAGGTCGGACGCGGTGGCATCGAGCCACGGGCCATCGGTGCGTTGTTGACCTCGGGGTCCGAGGCGGTCGCCCGGCTCACGGCGCCGGCCTCGGGGCTGTTTCTCGAGCGGGTGTACTACGAGGGGGATTCGCGCGACACTCCCGTCCGTTCTACCGTAACCCTGCGCCGCGCCTGATCAATCTTTCCGCTTGAACGGAGCGACGAACCCCGGCGCCATCGGCAGCAGGATCTCGTCGTCGCTGGCACCCTTGGGTCGATAGACCGGGTAGCCCGCGTATTCGCCGACCTCGACGACGTCCGCCGGCGTGCGCATGGCGGGGCCGGTGGCGAACCACGTGCTTCCTTTGAAGTCGACGGTAATGCTCTCCCGAATTGGGGTGCGGCCACGCCGCAGCGGCGGCGCGACCAGTCCCCCGGTCGCCACCGGTGCAACAACCTCGGGAGGAGGCCCGCTCGTCGCGATGGCGCTACCATCGGGCGTGTACACACTGATCGCTCCGATCGGGAGCGGCAGATTGGTCGGCGCCGTCGCCGCCGCAGGCAGTCCGAATCCGCGGTCATTTGATCCGGGGAACGACGAGGGGCGGCTGCCTGACGTCCCGGCCAGATCGCCGCGCCGCACGCGCTCATACGGCTGCATCAGCCCGCGTCCGACCGGTACAAAGACGACGCTGTAAGGCTCGAGCGTAGTGTCCGCATACAACGGGACGCCGTTGTAATGACCGGTGCGGACCATCACGTCGCCGTCGAAGAACGCGGTCGCACCCACGGGATAGTAAAAGTCTCCCGCGAAGGTGATCGGCTCCCGCAGCCGGTACCACGACTCGTTTTCAGCGGTGACGATAGGCGGATCGGTCGGTCGATTGGTGATTTGTGCGAATGCAGGCGCGGATAACAGGACCACAAGCAATATGACCGAGGACTTCATCGGAACCTCCTCGCACGTCGCCGCTGCAGCGGCGCGGTGCTCAAGGGGCAAGAGGTGTGCCGGGATCTCCTACACACCTCCCCTGTTACTTGCCGGCGGCGTTACCCCATTCAGGCGCAGATAAACGACGAGCTGGCCGTAGATGTCCTCGGTGTGCTGCAGGTCGTACGAAAGGATACGTACCCGGCTTGCGGATGGGCCCAGGAACGGCATCGGCGTCACCCGTTCAAGCAGCTGCTGGTCGTTGAATTCCTTGATGACCGCTTCGCCGTAGCCGAACGACTGGGTGAGAGCGGCAACGACGTCCGCTTTGGTCGCAGCGGAAGCATTCAACGCGGGAGCGGCGGTCTTGCCACCCAGTCCGGATAACAGCTTTATGTCAATCTGCGCCACGTGCATGAGCCGCTGCGCGAATGATTCCTGCGCCGGCGTGGGCTTGAAGCCGAACTTGTCGTCGGGCATCGCGTTGGCGACGCCAATCAGCAAGTCGCGAGTACGCGTCCAGTCGGCGAGCATGTCGCACTGCAGCGTCGAGCAGGCCGGCGCCGCCGGTCCGCGGCCGCGGCCGCCCTGTGCGGCGTCGGTAAACGCGGTCGCCGCGACGACCATTGCAATCAGACATCCACTTGCTGCGCGTGTCATAGATCCTCCTTGATGGAGGCACCCCTCAGGGGCGCCCTACGAGACGAATTGCGCGCTGAGCGTCTCTCTCAGCAACCCAAGCAACCGCCGCCAGTGCCGCTCCGACGCGTCGCGATCGTAGACGAGGTGACCAGTCACGGCGAAGCCATGCTTCGCACCTCGGTAGGTTTCGATCGTGTAGTCCACGCCGGCCTTCGAGAGCGCCTGTTCGAGCCGGTTCTGCTGTTCGCGCGGGAAGCTCGCATCGATCTCCGCAACGCCAACGTAGATGCGGCCGCGCATCCGATGCGCCAGCAGATGCGCGCTGTCCACTTTGTCCGTCGCCAGCGAACCGCCATGAAAAGACGCCGCCGCTGCCACGCGATCAGGAAACGTCCCGGCGGCACTGAGCGCAAAGCCGCCGCCCATGCAGTAGCCGACGACGCCGATTCGATCGGCGCGCGCGGCCGATTGCGTATCGAGCATGTCGATGACCGCGGCGGTGTCGCGCATGACCATCGTGTCGTTGATCGACTGAATCATCCCTTTGAATCGGGTACGTTCGGCCCCTTCTGACAAGACAAGCGCCGGGTCGAACGGCTCGAACTCGCCGGATCGGTAATACAGGTTCGGGACAACGACAAAGTAGCCGTGGGAGGCCAGGCGCTGGGCCATTTCGCCAAGCTGCGGGCGGATACCGAAGGCGTCCATATACAGGATGACCGCCGGCCAGGGCCCCTCACCCGCCGGCGTGAAGAGGTAGCAGTCGAGACGGCCGTCCACGGTCTTTACGTCAATCTGCACAGAGTTCTCAACTTTCACAATACGGGCCCCGCCTCCCTATCGTTTATCCTCATTACATCAATGGTTCAACCCAGCGCGACAGACGAGCGGTCGCTCGAACGCGATACGCTTGCCCGGGAGGTCGAACGACGCCGGACGTTTGCCATCATCTCCCACCCGGACGCCGGCAAGACCACGCTCACCGAAAAGCT
>Ga0111538_10000098_pt1 | contig 95153 bp, 85 predicted proteins | sample SoiMethybrSBSTD1_FD_79669 | JGI IMG/M metagenome (GOLD analysis project Ga0111538, IMG submission 79669) | Bulk soil microbial communities from a Populus tree surrounding site in Tennessee, USA - Soil MetaG P. TD hybrid SBSTD1 (version 2)... | ecosystem: Environmental > Terrestrial > Soil >... | reverse complement strand
CGCCGCGATGCCCTCTCGCTTGCCGAGGGCTGTCGTGAACTCGGGAAGATCGGTGAACGGCAGCGCGGGATGATGGTTTGTCCTCTGAATTCGCCCCCGAGCCGGCAACACGTTGTCGAGGTGGCCGCGCCAGCGCGCCGGATTGTCGCCGGTCCGGTAGCCGCGAACTGTTGCCCAGTCCAGCACACTTTCGATCCGTCCGCGGACACGGCTCGCGGTCTCAGTCTTCTCCTGCCAGATCGGCTCGATGCATTTGAGCACAAGGCCGGTGTCGATCGCGGCCACCGAGAGCTTGCCTATTGTAGGAAGCACATAATCGCGGAGAGTGGTAAGAAACTGAGCCCGGTGCTTGGCGTTTGTCCACTTGCGCTCGTGCTGATCGAAGTACTGTCGCGCAGCCATCTCGAAGGTTAGGGACTTCGCTGCCGCTAATGCCTCCCTCGCCTTCCTGGTCCTCTTGTCCTCAATCGGGTCGATGCCGTCCAGCAGTAGCAGCCGCGCCTTGCGCGCCCGTCCGCGCGCGTCCGCCAGACCGACCGTGTGCAACGGTCCGAGACCGAGCCACCTTTCCCGGCCGTTGCGCTCGTACCGCAACAGCCACGACTTCACTCCGCCTTTGGTGACCTGTAGGCACAACCCGTGGCTGTCGCCGTGGCGCCCCGGGCGCTTTAGGGCAGCAACCTTCTTCGCGTTAAGAGCCATAGAAATGAACCCCGCTGCGACCCCCGGATATGCTGCCGGAATTAGGCGACCATTATCGGCGCTTAGCCGCGGCTAGTAAACCACTTTCGTGTACATAAACAGCTGTTTGTAGGACCCGTCGTGGCGCTTACCGGCGCTTACCGGGTTAGGCGGAGGCGGACCGTCTAGCAGACAACGGCCGCGCGCGGAACCGGCGGAGCCTCATCCCGGGCATGCGCGCAGAAGAACCGGCGCGCCCGCGAGCCGATTGAACCTATTGGCGGCCTGCCGCGTCCAACCCCCGAGGCCAGAGAGCCTGATTGGACAATGCAGACGGAGGAGACGCAATGAAAACCCTTGTGACGGCAACGTTTGTTGCCACCCTGCTGGCGACCGGATCCGCCCTGGCGGCGCCCGCGCGCAGCGGCGAAATGTGCTGGACCAATACCGATGCTTTCGGCTCGGGCTACTGGGCGAAGTGCCGCGGCGCCAGCCAGAGCGTCTCGATGCCCGAGCGCCGGACAGTGCAGTTGCCCCCGTCGCGGGTGCCACGCTCCCCTCTGCCGACCCTCGATCCCGTGCGTGAGCGCAACGGCGCCGACATCGGTGGCGGCGGTGGCGGCGGTGGTGGCGGTGGTGGTGGCGGCGGCGGTGGCGGCGGTAACGGCCGCTAAGCCCCGAGCCTTTCCGATTGCAATGGCGACCCTCTCCCGAGACCGGTCATTCCGGATCGGGAGAGAGTTCGGTTGGCATTAAGTGCATCGACGAATGGTCGTCGAAAGCCGGCCGCGGGCGTGATAAAGGCTTCGCCCGCCGGGGCGGTGCCCCGGATCGGCGCCGGCCATGAACGAAGCAGCGAATACCAATTCGGGGAATGCCGACGCGCGCGCGACCGCGCTGCTCGCACATTTCGAGCGCGCCGGCTACGCGCGCGCCGTTCCGGCCATTCTGCAGCCGGCGGAGCCGTTCCTCGACCTGTCCGGCGAAGACATCCGCCGCCGCATGCTCCTGACGAGCGATGCGGCCGGCCGCGAGCTCTGCCTGCGGCCGGACCTGACCATACCGGTCGCGCGCGACTATTTGGCCTCGGCGGCGGCCGGGGCGCCGGCGAGTTTCTGCTACCTCGGGCCGGTGTTCCGCGATCGTGGCGACGCATCGGCCGAGTTCCTGCAGGCTGGCATTGAGTCGTTCGGCCGCCGTGACATCGCCGCCGCCGACGCCGAGACGCTCGCGCTCGGCATCGAGGCAACCGCGCATTACGGCCTCGCTGCCCCGGAGATTCGCATGGGGGACGTCGGCCTGTTCGCCGCCCTCATCGCCGCTGTCGACCTGCCGCCGGCCTGGAAGCGCAGGCTGGTGAAGGATTTCAACCGTGCGGAAAGCCTCGAGCACGACCTCGACCGGCTGGTTCTCAACGCGTCGGCGGCACGGCCGGAATACCAGGGCGTGCTGGCGGCGCTCGCCGGCTCCGACCCGCAGGCCGCGCACGCGCTGGTGACCGATCTGTTGTCGATCGCCGGCATCACCGCGGTCGGCGGCCGGTCGGTCGGCGAGATCGCGGACCGTTTCCTTGAGCAGTCGGCGCTGGGGGCCGGCGCGCGCCTGCCGCAGGAGACGCGCGCCCTGATTCGGCGCTTTCTCGCGATCGCGAGCGATCCCGACGAGGCGGCGGCGGCGCTGCGCGCGCTCGCGGCCGACGCCGGCATTGCGCTCGACGTCCGCCTGGACCTGCTCGAGAGCCGCACCGGCTTCCTGGCGGCGCGCGGCGTCGACGTCGGCCGCATCCGCTTTTCGACCGCGTATGGGCGCGGTGTCGATTATTACACCGGGATGGTGTTCGAGCTTTACGATCCGGCACGCGGCGTCGACCGCCATCTCGTGGCCGGCGGGCGCTACGACGGGATGCTCACGCGGCTCGGCAGCGCCGAGCCGATCCCCGCGGTCGGCCTGGCGGTATGGATCGACCGCCTAGCGATGCTGGGGACGGCCGCATGAGCGCACCGTTGATCCTCGCGGTGCCCTCCAAGGGCCGGCTGCAGGAGCAGGCACAGACGTTCTTCGCGCGCGCGGGCCTTGCGCTCACGCAGCCGCGGGGCGCGCGCGAATATCGTGGCACGATTGCGGGCTTCGACGACGTCGAGGTGGCGTATCTCTCGGCCGCCGAGGTCGCCGCGCAGCTCACCCAGGGTGCCGCGCATCTCGGCGTCACCGGCGAGGATTTGATCCGCGAGCAGCTGCCGCGCGACGACCGCGTGGCCCTGCTGGCCCCGCTCGGATTCGGCCATGCCAATGTGGCGGTCGCCGTGCCGCAAGCCTGGATCGACGTGCGCACGATGGCCGACCTCGACGATGTCGCCACCGCGTTCCGCCTCAAGCACGACCGCAAGATGCGGGTCGCGACCAAATACGTGAACCAGACGCGCGCGTTCTTCGCCCGCCATGGCATCACCGACTACCGCATCGTCGAGAGCGCCGGCGCGACCGAGGGAGCGCCTGCGGCCGGCACTGCCGAGTTGATCGTCGACATCACCACCACCGGCGCGACGCTCGCCGCGAACGGCCTCAAGGTGATCGAGGACGGCGTGATGCTGCGCTCGCAGGCGAACCTGGTGGCGGCCCGGCACGCCCGTTGGGACGAGACCGTGCGCGAGAACGCGCGCGCCATTCTCGACCGCATTGCGGCGCAAGACCGGGCGCAGAATTTTCGCGAGGTGCGCACGCGCTTCTCCGCCTGCAACGACGCGCTGCTCAACGAGGCGCGGCGGCGCTTCGGCATCGCGACGCCGTTCGGCGGTCCGACCTCGTCCGGGATGCTCACCCTGCACTGCCCGCCGGAACAGGTTTACGGCCTGTCGGACTTCCTGCGCGCAAACGGGGCCGCGGCGGTGTCGGTCGGCGAGATCGGCTACCTGTTCACGCGCGAAAATCCGCTCTACGCCAAATTGGAAGCGGCGCTGGGTGGGTAGCGTTGGCGCAACCCGGCGGCCTGCAACGGCAGGGATTGGTCGCTAATCCGTCGGATGGTTCTGACCGCGTGGGCGGAACACCACGAAATGCGACAGCGAAAAATTCACCAGAAAGCTCGCCAGGATCGCCAGCGCCTTTGCGCCCCACACCGGCATGACGGTGGCCGCGACCAGCAGCGTCGTCGTATTGGCGATCATGCCGACGATCCCCGACGTCACGAACCGACCGTAGTCGGTGAGCCGCAGGGTGCGGCCCGACTCGGCCGCAAAGGTGACGAAGCTGTTCATCACATATGAGCCGGAGACGGCGACGAGCCACGACAGCACGTTGGCCACCACCAGCGACGAGGTGAGCAGCCACAGCGCGAGGAAAAAGACGCTGGCGTCGACGGCGGTGTTGACGATGCCGATCGTGCCGAAGCTGAGGGCCTTGAGCACGACCATACGCTCCGCCAGCCAGGGAAGGCTGCGTTCGAGCGCATGTTGCAGCGGCGCGGGGAGAATCATGCCGGGGCCGCTTAGCATGCCGTGAAAATCCTGCCGAGCCCCCCCGCGGAGCATGGCGTAGGTTTCGCGACAGCAGCGGCCAATTGCGCTAAGCTTCGGAACAATCGACGAGAAAAGGAACCGCGGTCGCGGAGCAGCGATGGCCAGGGGAGCACAGCCGAGAACGCGCGGGATGGACGCGGCGGCGCGCGCGATCAAGCGTCTTGGCCCCGGGCTGTCCATCGTTGTTCCGCTGCGCGACGAGGCGCCGGGGCTTGCGAGCTTCCACGCGCATTTGGACGGCATTGCCGGGCGGCTTGCCGAGACGCGCGGGCTTGCCTGCGAGGTCGTCTACGTCGACGACGGCAGCACCGACGACACGCTCGCAATCGCGCGCCAACTGCCGGCACACGCGATGGACGTCCAGGTGGTCTCGCTGTCGCGCAATTTCGGCAAGGAGGCGGCGCTGCTCGCCGGCCTCGATCATGCGCGTTTCGGCGCCGTGTTGTTCATGGACGGCGACGGACAGCATCCGGCGTCGTTGATCGAGCAGCTGGTCGCGCACTGGCTCGACGGCGGCTACGACGTGGTGTTCACCGCCAAGGCCAATCGCGAAAGCGAACCGTGGCCGAGACGCTTCGGCGGGAGGATGTTCTACGCGGCGCTCAACTGGGGCTCACGCCACAAAATTCCGGAGGATGCCGGCGACTTCCGCCTGCTGTCGCCGCGCGCGGCCGCGGCTTTGCGCCAACTTCCGGAGCGCAACCGCTTCTTCAAAGGCCTGGCGAGCTGGATCGGCTTTCGCCAGATCCGCGTCGACTACCAGCCGGCGGAGCGACTGCATGGCCGCACCAAATGGAACCTGTGGGCGCTGCTCGGGCTCTCGATCGAGGGCTTGACCTCGTTCTCGGTGGCGCCGTTGCGGCTCGCAAGCCTGCTCGGCCTGCTGCTCGCGGCCGCGGCCCTCATTTTCGGCGTGCAGATCCTGGCCGAGACGCTCCTCTACGGGAAGGACGTCCCCGGATATCCGTCGGTGGTCGTCGGCCTGATGGTGCTCGGCGGCGTGCAACTGGTCATGATCGGCATTATGGGCGAATACATCGGCAAGATCCTGTCCGAGCTCAAAGCGCGGCCGGTGTACTTCGTGTCCGAGCACAGCCTGCGGACGGCGCATGCGGACGAGCAGGCGAGCGCGCCCGAACGCCGACCCGCGGCCGAATGAGCGAGAGCGCGGCGCGGCAGCGCGAGCGGCGCATCTGGCTGTGCGCCGACGACTATGGCCTCGCGCCCGGAGTGAACGCCGCTATCCGCGACCTGATCGCGCGCGGACGCGTCAACGCCACCTCGGCGATGGTGGTCGCGCCGAGCTTCAATCGGGAGGCGGCGGAGGCGCTCGCTCGGCTCAATGCCGAACGGCCGCAAGCCGCGATCGGTTTGCATCTCACCCTGACGGCGCCGTTCCGGCCGCTCGGCGGGCGCCTCCGCCCGCTGGCGGATGGCGCCTTGCTGCCGGTCGGCGCGACCTTGCGGGCGGCGCTCCTGCGCCGTTTCGAGCCGGATGCGCTGGCGGCGGAAATCGAGGCGCAGTTCGCGGCGTTCGCGGCTGCGTTCGGCCGGCCCCCCGATTTCGTCGACGGCCACCAGCACGTGCACCTGTTCCCGCAGGTGCGCGATGCCGTGCCCACGATCGCCAAACGGCTGGCACCCTCGGCCTGGGTGCGGCAATGCGGCCAGGTCCGGTTTTCGCTCGACCGGCTCGCCGATCCGAAAGGGCTGCTGATCGATGCTCTCAGCCGCGGCATGCGAGTGCGCGCCCGCGCAGCCGGCGTGCGCGTCAACCCGGCGTTCGCCGGCACCTACTCGTTCGTCGCAGACGCCGATTTCGGCAGTCATTTTACCCGCTTCCTAGAAGGGCTTCCCGAGGGCGGCGTGGTCATGTGCCACCCCGGCTTCGTCGACGCCGAGCTGCTCCGGCTCGATCCCCTGACCGAGCTGCGGGAGCGCGAGTATGCGTATTTCATCAGCGAGGCTTTTCCGCGGGCGCTCGCCCATGCGGGGGTGGCGCTTGCGGTCCCGAGCGAACATCACGTTTCGGCCATGGCGCCGGGCTAGCGTCGCTCCCACATGACTCAGCGGCTCCAGGCAAAGGAGACGACCGATGACCCCCCAAGAACGCGAGCTCGTTACCGACCTCTTCAACCGGCTCGCCGAGCTCGAGCGCACGCCGCGTGATGCGGATGCCGAGCGCGCCATCCGCGACGGACTTTCCCGTGCCCCCAATGCGGTCTACGCCTTGGTGCAGACCGTCCTGCTGCAAGACGAGGCGCTTAAAGTCGCGGACCAGCGCATCGCCGAACTGGAGGATGTGCTGGCGCAGGCGCAATCCGGCGATCGGCGCTCGGGCGGCTTCCTCGATTCGATGCGCGACAGTTTTCTCGGCCGCGAGCCGTCGCGCGGCTCGGTGCCGCCGGTCGGCGGCGATCGGCCGATGGGCTTGCCACCGGGATACCGCGAGCGCGACCCGTGGGGGCGGTCTGATCAGGCCATGGCGGGAGGCGGCCCCGGCTACGGCGGCCCGGGTTACGGTGGCCCGCCGCCGGGAGCGCCGATGGCAGGGCCCGGCGGTGGCGGCGGTTCGTTCCTCGGCACCGCTGCGGCGACCGCTGCCGGCGTGATCGGCGGCGGACTGTTGATGAACAGCATTCGCGGCATGCTCGGGGGACAGGGCGGCAAAGGGCCGTTCGCGGGCGCCTTCGACCAGCTGGCGGGGCAGGGATCGTCGGGCGGCGAACGCGCGCCGTCGGGCGGCGGCGGGGAGCTGTCACGCGATGCCGGCGTCGGCGATATCGGCCAAGGCCGCCGCACCGGCTTAGCCGACCTGGCGCAGAACGAGCGCGGGCGGAAAGACGACTCGGCTCACGGCGACGAACACGAAGACGACGGCGATGTCGACGACGACGGCTTCGACGACGACAGCTACGACGACGACGACAGCTACGACGACGACGATACGGCGTAGGTTTTCCGGCAAGCGCCACGCGGCTATTGCGCATCCGCTCGGCTTGGCACACGCGTCATGCCCGGCCTTGTGCTGCGACGCGGGTCGTCAAGCAAAGCATTGCGGGGCGCGCCGGCAGGCCCCCGTCAAACGCGCGGATGCCGGATCGCGACGAAGCAGGCGAAAGACACGAGCGTGAACGTTCCCGCGAGCGCGATGGCAAGAAAGTCGGACGTCCGCTCGGCCACGAAGGCAACCACGAGCGGCGCCGAGGCCTGGATCACCAGCGCGGGACGAGCAATGCGACCGATCATGCGTCCGTAGCCGGCCGCGCCAAACAGCGCGAGCGGCACGGCGCCGCGCGCGATGGTGACTAGGCCGTTTGCCAGGCCCATCATCACGACGAATGCGGTCGCCATCACGGCCGACAAGCCGAAGGCGCCCAGCATCACGAAGGCCGCAAACAGCACCCCGACCGCAAAACGCACGATTGTGAGCGGATGAACGTTGCGCGCGAACACGAATTCGCACAGCCGCGCCGCCATCTGACACGGCCCGAACAGCGCCCCGATGGCGACCGCGGTTGCCGGCGCGAGCCCCATGCGATCGAACATCGCGAGCAGGTGCGCAAGCAGGCCGGACGGCACGAAGGCGTAGGATGCGAAGGCGGCGATCACCAAGGCGAAGACGGGACCGCTTGCCGGCAGTTTCGGCGGCACCAATGCGGCGGGCGGAAGCGCCGCGGGCACGTCGGGAAGCGCGTGCTGGCGCGGCAGCGCCAGAGCATGCAGGGGCGCGGCGAGCAGCGCCAGCAGCCCGGCATAAACCAGATAGGTCGCCTGCCAGCCGACCTTGGCATTGAGGACATGGGTCGCCGGCCAGCTGACCGTGGAGGCGAACGCGCCGGCCAACGTCAACGCGGTGATCGGGCGGCGCGCGGCCGTGCCGAAGATCCGGCCCAAGGTCGCGAAGGCCGGGTCGTACAGCGACGCTGCCATGGCGGCGCCAAGCACGACCCAGGCGGCGAGGTAGACCAGCGGATGGGTTGCGAAGGCCAGAGCAACGAGACCGACGGCGCCAACGAGCGAGCCGACCGGCATGACGCGGTGGCCACCCCACTGGTCGATCAGGCCGCCGGTCTTCGGCGACAACAGGCCCGCAACCAGCAGGCCGAGCGAAAATCCGCCCATGCAGAACGACACCGACCAGCCGCGAGCAGCGGCAATCAGCGGCACCATCAGGACCGGCGTGTAATAGATCGCGCCCCACGCCAGGATCTGCGTGACGCCGAGGACCAGCACGGCCCGCCAGGGGCCGAGCAGAAGGTCGTGGAGGCTAGGCAATAGGACAGCGCAAACTGATGTGGGTCACTTGACGAGGCGAAGCACGCGCCTGCGCTTGCCGGCCGGACGCCGCAGCTGTTTGGACATGCTGACGGCCGAGGCCGGGCACAGCAACCGCCACTGCGCGGTACCCTGGATCACGGCAGGCACTTGGTCCCGCGCGCATTCGGCATAGCCAAGGCGCGCGAAGAACGGCGCGGCGTCCATGGTCAACAGCCACATCCGCTGCGCACCGGCGGCAAGCGCCTCGATCTCCAGCGCGGCGACCATGCCGCGCCCGACGCCGCGCTTCTGCGCCGGCGGGAACGTCAGCAGCGAGCGCAACAGCGCGTCCTTGCCATGGATTTCCACCCCGCCGAAGCCGAGCGGAACCTGATCGCTGCTCTCGAAACGCCAGAACAACCGGCCAGGCTCGTCGACGTCGTCGACCGGCAGCCGGGCCTTGGCGAGGGCACGGGCGAGCATGGCGCGCTCGCCATGCGGTATCGGCTTGGCGACCAGCTCGACCGGTTTGGGTGCTCGAGGAGGCTCGCCCCGCGCCATGCGATCACGCGCGTGGGGCGCAGCGTACGTAGACCGAGGTGCCGTAGCGGCCAGCCACTTCGGGATCGACCCAGCGCAAGGTCAGCACCCGCCCGTCGAACGAAACGATCTCACGATCGAGCGCGTCGGGAGCGGGGCCATCCGGGCCGAGGTAGCGCCTGCCGTCGGCGCCGGCCTTGGCGCGCATCTCGATCGGCTGCGGCTGGTCCGGCAGATGCATCATCACGCCGCCCCTCGGCCCGCGAGAAATGCTGTACGGGCTGCCACACAGGCCGCGCGCCGCCGCCAGCGTGCGGGTGCGGTCGGCCTCGCGGTGGTAGGACGTGTAGCCCCAGCGGCCGACCAGATCTTCCGAGGAGATTCCAGGCGCCGGCGGCGCCGCGGCAGCGGTCACCGGGGGCGGAGGCGGAGCCTCCGCCGAGCTGCCCAAGCCGCCGAGATTGGCTCCACCGCCGCACCCGGCCAGGACCAGCGGGACAACGGCAAGCACGGAGAACAGGACAGGACGCGACATGGCCGTCGACTCCCCTCGACACGCTCTGATCATTACAAATGCCCCATCATCGCGTCTGGAACGGCCAAAAGATGGCAATCGGCGGCACCGACCACGACCACGATGATCGAGAGCGGCAGTCCCAAGCCGCCAATAATCGCCGAAGCGATAGCCGCCCGGCCCCATCAGCAGCGTATTGCACTGGTGGCCGATCGAAGTCGCAGGCGGCACCGATCGCCACCGCCATCAGGGGTGCGTCCGACCGATAGCCGAGCTTGGCGGCGAAGCTCGCTGCAATCGGCCCCATGACCAACACGGTGGCCGGCGTTGTTGAGGAACGGCGTCACCGCCAGTAGCGCAGCTTTCCCCACGCGACCATGGCCATCATGTCGAACGGGATGGCGAACGCGAGCGCTTGCTGCAGGGTCATGACCGCGAACGCGGGGTTACTTGCGACGTCGCCGCAGCCAGCGCAGGCGGTGCCGCTTGGTCGGTTCGCTGCGGCCCTTCTCCTGGTCGACTTCGGCCTTGGAGAAGATCGTCGGCAGGCGCAGGCGGATGCGGCATCGGCTGCCGACCTCCAGATCGAGCTGCTTGAGCTGCTCGCGGCTGATCACCGCCTCGATCAGCTCGCGCTCGTGCAGCAGCTCGACCGATACCGTCGGGCCCAGCACCGACAGGAAGCGCACCACCGCGTCTCCGGGCAGCAAGGCATCGTCGGAGGGCGGCTCGGCGGTGGCGGTCAGCACGATGTCGTGCGGCCGCACGCACGCGATTGCCTGGCCATCCGGCAGGTCCGGAACGTCCAGGTTCTTGTCGCCGAGCTTGGCCCTGCCGTTCTTGACCTCGCAGGCAAACGCGTTGGTGCGCCCCAGGAAGTCGAACACGAATGGCGTACGCGGGCCTTCGTAGATTTCCGGCGGCGTTCCGATCTGCTCGATGCGGCCGCGATTCATGACGGCGACGCGATCGCCAAGGTCGAGCGCCTCCTCCTGGTCGTGGGTGACGAATACGGTGGTGAGGCCGGTGCGGTCGTGGATCTCGCGCAGCCAGCGGCGCAGTTCCACCCGGACCTTGGCGTCGAGGGCGCCGAACGGCTCGTCCAGCAACAGCACCTTCGGCTCGATCGCGAGCGCGCGCGCGAGCGCGACGCGTTGGCGCTGCCCGCCGGACAGCTGCGCCGGAAACCGCTTCGCGAAGCCGGCAAGCTGCACCAATTCGAGCAGCTCCTCGACGCGGCGGGCGATTTCGTCCGATGCCGGCCGCCGGCCGCGCGGCCGCACCTTGAGACCGAACGCCACGTTGTCGAATACCGTCATATGATTGAACAACGCGTAGTGCTGGAACACGAAGCTCACCTGCCGCCGCTCGCGCGGCAGGCTGAGCGCATCCTGACCGTCGAAGCGGACAGTGCCGGAATCCGGCACGTCCAGCCCGGCCAGGATTCGCAACAGCGTCGTCTTGCCGGAGCCGGACGGACCGAGCAGGCCGAGGAACTCGTGCTCGCGGATTTCCAGATTGATGCGGTCGAGCACGACCGTCGTCAACGTCTTGGTGAGATTCTCGATCTCGATCCGCACCGCGGCCGCGCCCCCTAGTGGATCGGCGCGTCCGGCCGCCCGCCCCCGGCGCTCCATTCGAGCACCGTCTTGAGGGCGAGCGTGGCCAGCGCCATCAGCGTGAGCAGCGACGCAACCGCGAACGACGCCGCAAAGGCGTAGTCGTTGTAGAGCACCTCGACGTACAGCGGCATGGTGTTGGTCAATCCGCCGATATGCCCGGACACCACCGACACCGCGCCAAACTCGCCGATCGCCCGGCCATTGCACAACAGCACGCCGTAGAGCAGGCCCCACTTGATGTTGGGCAGCGTGACGCGGCGAAACGTCTGCCAGCCGTTTGCCCCCAGGATCCATGCCGCTTCCTCCTGGGCCGTGCCCTGCTGCTGCATCAGCGGGATGAGCTCGCGGGCCACAAACGGCAGGGTCACGAACAGGGTGGCGATGATGATGCCGGGAACCGCAAAGATAATCTTGATGTCGTGCGCCATCAGCCAGGGACCGAACACGCCCTGCAGCCCGAACAGCAGCACGAACACCATGCCGCCGATGACCGGAGAGACCGAGAACGGCAAGTCGATCAGCGTGATCAGAAAGTTCTTGCCGCCAAATTCGAACTTGGTAACCGCCCACGCTGCCGCGATGCCGAACAGCATGTTGAGGGGAACCGCAACCGCCGCGGTCACGAGCGTGAGCCGGATGGCGGCGACCGCTTCCGGATCGGTAATGGCCGCGAAATACACCCGCACGCCCTCGCGCAAGGCTTCGGTGAACACTGCCGCCAGCGGAAGGATCAGGAACAGGAGCAGGAACAGGAGCGCCGTGCCGATCAGCACGGCGCGCAGCCAGCGGCTTTCCCGCAACGGCAGCGGGGAGGCCTGCGGCCGAGCGTGCCGCGGCTCGATGCGAGCGGCGAGGTCAACCACCCTGACGCCTCCGGGTCCAGGCCTGCAGCATATTGATGGCGAGCAGCAGCGCGAATGACACCACGAGCATCAGCGTCGCCAGCACGATCGCCCCGTCGTAGTCGAACTGTTCCAGCTTGATCACGATCAACAGCGGCAGGATCTCGGAGATGCCGGGCATGTTGCCGGCAATAAAGATCACCGAACCATACTCGCCGACGGCGCGCGCGAAGGCGAGCGTGGTGCCGGTGATCAACGCGGGAAGCACCGGCGGCAGGATCACGCGAGCCACGATGTGCCGGCGCGACGCGCCGAGCAGCGCCGCCGCCTCCTCCATCTCGCGGTCGAGGTCGCGCAAGACCGGCTCGACGGTGCGCACGACGAACGGCAGGCCAACGAATACCAGGGCGACCAAAATGCCGAGCGGCGTAAAGGCAACCTTGACGCCGAGCACGGCGAGCCATTGGCCGATCCAGCCGTCGTGGCTGTAGAGCGCGGTGAGCGCGATGCCGGCGACCGCGGTCGGCAGCGCGAAAGGCAGGTCGATCAATGCATCGACCAGCCGCCGCCCGGCGAAGCGGTAGCGCACCAGTACCCATGCGACCAGCAAGCCGAATACGCCGTTGACGAGCGCGGCGCCGATCGCGGTGCCGAAGCTCACGCGGAAGGCCGCCAGCGTGCGCGGCGAGACGAGCTCGTTCCAAAACTTGTCGGCATCGACGCCCCCGGCCTGCAGCACCAGCGCGCCCAGCGGGACGAGCACGATCAGGCCCAGATAGGACAGCGTGAACCCGAGCGTCAGGCCGAAGCCGGGAATGACGCTGGGTTGCTTCAACGATCGCGCCGAAACGGCCGCCGCCATCAAGCGCCCTCAGCTGCCCGGCCGGTAAATCTGATCGAAGATGCCGCCGTCGGCAAAGTGCGTCTTCTGTGCCTGCGACCATCCGCCCAACTGCTCAATGGTCATCAGCTCGAGCCGCGCGAAGCGATCGGCGTAGCGCGCGGCGACCTCCGACGAGCGCGGCCGAAAATAGTGGCGCGCGGCAAGCTCCTGCCCCTCCGGCGAATAGAGGAATTCCAGGTATTTCTGCGCCGCCGCGCGGGTGCGCCGCTTGTCCACCACCTTGTCGACGATCGCGACCGGAGGCTCCGCCAGGATACTGATCGACGGCACCACCACCTCGACCGCGTCCGCATCCACCTCCTGCGCCGCAAGCAGCGCCTCGTTTTCCCACGCGACCAAGACATCGCCGATCTGGCGGCGCGTGAAGGTGATGGTCGCGCCGCGCGCGCCGGTGTCGAGCACGGGAACGTTGCCGTAGAGCGCCGCCAGGAACTCGCGAGCCTTGCTCTCGTCGTTGCCATGCTGCCGGAGCGCGTAGCCCCACGCCGCCATGTGGTTCCAGCGCGCGCCGCCCGAGGTCTTCGGGTTGGGGCTGATCACCGCGACGCCGGGACGCGCGAGATCGGCCCAGTCGTGGATCTGCTTCGGGTTGCCCTTGCGAACCAGGAAGACGATGGTCGATGTGTAGGGCGCGCTATTGTGGGGCAACCGTTTCTGCCAGTCCGGCGGCAGCAGCTTCGCGCGCTCGCTGATGGCGTCGATGTCGTAGGCGAGCGCGAGCGTTACGACATCGGCCTCAAGCCCGAAGACGACCGAGCGCGCCTGTTTCCCCGAACCGCCGTGCGACTGATAGACGGTGAGCCGAACGCCGTGCTCGGCCTGCCAACGCTCGGAAAAAAGCCGGTTGAATTCGGAATAGAACCGGCGGGTCGGCTCGTACGAGACGTTGAGCAGGGTCGTGTCGGCCCGCACGGCGGCGGGAACGGCGCCCCATCCCGGCATGAGGGCCAAAAAAGCGCCGGCAAGCCTTCCGAGCCGCATCAGGCCCCTCCGCTCCGGCGGGCAGGCGCCGCCGCAGCGGCGGCCCAGCGCGGGATGGCCTCCGTGGGCATCGCCATCCCTTCCAAGTTATTGTTTTGCGAGTGATCTTTTCAAAAACCGGTTCCGCCGCCCGGGATCACACGCCGGCCCCACCGGCTGTAGGCAACGCGGCGCCCCGCTTCCGGTTCCTGGGCGGACCGGCGGCAGATTCTTCCGAACAATTATTTGCTCTCTGCGGCTTCCGCTTCGGCCAGCTTGGCGCGCCAATCCCGGCGACGAAGCAGGAACGAGACTATCGCCATCAGCAGCAAGCCGAGGCTGACCGCCAGCAGCACGAGCGCGATCGGGCGCTGGAGAAATATCAGGTAGTTGCCGTTCGACATGATCAGCGACTGCCGCAGGCTCATCTCGAATATCGGGGCAATGACGAGACCCAGCACCAGCGGCGCCGGATCGAATCCGAACTTCTTCAATCCATAGCCGACCACGCCCATGATCAGCATGATCCACACGTCGACGACCGAGTGGTTCACCTCGTAGACCCCGATGACGCAGAACATGATGATGAGCGGATAGAGGTAGGCGTACGGAATCCGCAAAAGGTTCACGAACACGCCAACGAGCGGCAGGTTGAGCGCAAGCAGCATCAGGTTTCCGACGTACATCGAGGCGACAAATCCCCAGAACACCGTGGGGTGATCGTTGACCAGCGTCGGGCCGGGCGGAATGCCGTGGATCAGCAGCGCCGCGATCAGCACCGCCGTGACCGGACCGGTCGGCAAGCCGAGCGCCAGCATCGGCACGAAAGCGCCGGTCGATGCCGCGTTGTTGGCCGATTCGGGTCCCGCGACCCCGGCCACCGCCCCCTTGCCGAATTCTTCCGGGTGCTTGGCGACCCGCCGCTCGACCGCATACGAGAGGAAGCTCGAGATGATGTGCGCGGAACCCGGAATGATCCCGATCAGGAAGCCAAGCACGGAGCCGCGGGCAATCGGCGCGACCGACTGCCGCCATTCTTCGCGATTCGGCCACAGCTCGCGCAGCCGCGGCCTGACGACATCGCCGACCACCTGCCGGCTCGGCGTCGCCAGGATCTCGCCCAGCCCGAACAAGCCGACCGCCACCGGCACGATGCCGAGCCCGTCGCCGAGCTCCGCGATATTGAAACTGTAGCGGAAGTGACCGGTCATCACGTCGATGCCGACAGTGCCGAGCAACAGACCGAACGTCGCCATCAGCAACGTGCGCGTCAGCGAAGTCGTCGACATGTAGGCGAGGAAGATCAGGCCGAGCACGAGCAGCGCGGTGTATTCGGGCGGGCCGAACCGCAACGCGAAGACCGCGAGCGGCGGCGCAATGAGGGTGAGGACGATCACCCCGAACGTGCCGGCGCAGAACGACCCGACAGCCGCGATACAGAGCGCGGCGCCGGCGCGCCCCTTGCGCGCCATCGCGTTGCCGTCGATGCAGGTCATCACTGAGGCGGCTTCGCCGGGAATGCGCAGCAGGATCGACGTGGTCGATCCGCCGTACTGCGAGCCGTAATAGATGCCGGCCAGCATGACGATGGCCTTGGTGGCGTCGAGGCCGAAGGTGATCGGCAGCAGGATGCTGATGCCGGCGAGCGGACCGATGCCGGGCAACATCCCGACCAATGTCCCGACCAGGCAACCCAGGAACGCGTACCACAGCACGTCCGGTCGAAAGGCGACCGAAAATCCCAGCAGCAGACTCTCGAATGTGGCGTCCACGAGCGCTACAGCCAGAACAGGCCGCGCTCGAGCGGCGCCTTCAAGGCCTTGCCGAACAACCAGTAGGCCGACAGCGCGAGCGCGATGCTGTAGGCCCCGGCGCGCAGCGGGTTGGCGCGCTCCACCACGACCAGCAGCGCGAATACCAACAGGGTCATGGTGATGAGAAAGCCGAGCCGCTGATAGCTTGCCGTCGCCACCGCCGTGATCGCGACCACCAGCACTGCGTGCCAGCGGTCGCTCCAGTCGAGGCCGGCGAACGGCGGACTGTCGGTGCCGAACATGATGAGCACCGCGGCGCATACCATCATCAGCGAGGCGGTGAGCTTCGGCATCATGCCGGCGCCTGGCGCCGAAAGCGTACCGAACGGGAGATCGCCGCTAAGCGCGAACACGGCGATGCCGAGCGCGACGAAGATCGCGCCGGCGACGTGATCGGTGCGCAGGATCATGGTTGATCCGACCACAGCGGCTGTTTCGGGCGTCGATGCGCCGCGCTCGCTTCTCCCCTCCCCCCGCGCGGAGCCCGGCGGGGAGTCGGGGGTGGGGGGCCGAAGCGCCGTGCCCTACTCACGTGGCGATCTTTCAACCAAATAACGACAGCGACGACAGCAGACGCGGCTATCCTTGCACCTTGCCGATCAGATTGACCGCTTCCTCGGCGCGCTTGGCATCGGCATCCCAGAATCGGGCAAAGTCGGCGGCGTTGAGATAGCCGACCTCCAGGCCGAGATTCGCGATCGCGTTCTTGAACTGATCGGCGGCCGCCGCCTGCTCGGCTGCCGCGCTCAGCCTGGACACGATCGCGGGCGCAGTATCCTTGGGAGCGAACAGCCCGGCCCACAGATAATATTCCACGTCGTGACCGAGCTCCTTGAGCGTCGGCACGTTCGGAATCGACTTCGCACGCGTGGCACCGAACACCGCGAGCGCGCGCAGCTTGCCGGCGCGGATGTGCTGAACGGAAGCCGAGACGGTTTGTGCGCTCACCTGGGCATTGTTGCCGAGCACCGCGGTGATCGCCGGGCCGCCGCCGGCCGTCGGCAGGTGGCGCAGCTTCGACAGGCCGAGCGCATGCTCGAACATCGCCATCGGCAAGTGGCTGGCGCCGTAGAGTCCGCCCGAGCTGTAGATGATCGCGCCCGGCCGCGTCTTGGCATCGTCGACGAAGTCCTTGAGCGTCTGGTAAGGCTGCTGATCGTTGACGATGAGGGCGACCGGATCGGCAGCCAGGCGCGCAAGTGGGATGAAGTCGGCGCGAGTTGTCTTGGGCTGGCGGCCGAATAGCGCGTCGACTGAGGCGTAGCCGGCGAGGCCATTGTTGTGCGAGAGCAGCGTGTACCCGTCGGGCTTGGCGCTGGCGGCAACCTGCGCCCCGACCTGGCCGGCCGCACCGGCCTTGGTCTCGACCACGACCGGCTGCTTGAGAATCGGCTCGAGCGCCGAGGCAAAAGGTCGCGTCGTGATGTCGTTGAAGCCGCCGGGCGGAAAGGCATTGATGATGGTGACGGCGCGCGACGGATAGACATCCTGCGCCGGCGCATCGTGCGTCCAAAGCGCCGCCACCGACGCGGACGTGCCGACAACAAAGCTGCGTCTGTCCATCACTCGCTCCTGGTACATGTCGGCTTGCGGATCCGGCGCGGGTCGATCGCGGTCCGCGCGCGGCGTCTCAAATCCCTTGGTGCGCCTTATCCCTGCACCTTGCCGATCGAATTCACGGCATCTTCCACCCGCTTGGCGTCGGCGTCCCAAAACGCCTTGAACTCCGCCTGGTCGAGGTAGGCGACGTCCTGGCCTAGGTTCTTCATCGCGGTCTTGAACTGCTCGTTGGCGGCGGCCTGCCGGGCCGCATCGCGCCAGAAGGCAATGACCGGCGCCGGCGTGCCCTTGGGCGCGAACAGCCCCACCCAAAGGTAGAATTCCACGTTGTAGCCGAGCTCCTTCATGGTCGGCACGTCGGGCAGCGCGGGCGCCCGCCCGGCCCCGAGGCAGGCCAGCGGGCGCAGCTTGCCGGCCCTCATCTGCCCGCTGGCGGCGGCGATGGAGGAGACCAGCACCTGCGAATTGTTGCCGAGGATCGCGGTCAAGGCCGGCCCGCCGCCGGCGGTCGGCAGGTGCTTCATCTGGATGCCGGCGGCATTCATGAACAGCGCGGTCGGCAGATGCAGGGCGCCATAGAGGCCGGAGGAGCTGAAGATCAATTCGTTCGGGCGTTTCTTGGCGTCGTCGACGAACTCCTTGAGCGTCTTGTAGGGCTGCTGGTCGTTGACCACGAGCACCATCGGGTCGGCGATGAAGCGCGCGATCGGGATGAAGTCGTCGCGCGTGAACTTCACCGGCCGTCCGAACAGCTTGTCGACCTCGGCGAAGCCCGAGATCGAGACGATATGCATCAACAGCGTATAGCCGTCGGGCTTGGCGCTGGCGGCAACTTGCGCGCCGACCTGGCCGGCGGCGCCGGCCTTGGTTTCGATCACCACCGGCTGTTTGACGATCGGCTCGAGCACGCCGGCAAGCGGCCGGGCAACCACATCGACGGCGCCTCCCGGCGGGAACGGATTGATGAAGGTCACCGGCCGGCTCGGATAGGGCTCCTGCGCGCGACTTGCGCCGGCAGCCAGAGCCGTGGCGGCAGCGACAGATCCGAGCACGAAATCTCGCCGGTCCATGACGTTCTCCCTCTGTTGTTGGGGCGGGCTTTGCTCCCGCCCGTTTTTGCGTCCAGGCGCGCGCCCTGGGCACGCCTTGGCGGTTTCCGTAGGCGATGGTAACGACCTTAGGCGGAGCCGGTCAATTCACCGCCAAATCAGCGTGCTGCCTTCCACCGATCACGCTGGCCGCTGGCGCGCCAGAACCTCAATCGATCTCGGAGCGACGGCGAGGCAATGCAGGGCGTCCACGGCGCAATGATGGCTGCGACCGCCGCAATCGGCGTCCTCACCGTCATGGATGGCATCGTCAAGCACGTGTCGACTGAGCTCGCCACGCCCCAGATCGTGTTCCTGCGCTACATGTCGGGCGCGATCTGCGCCGCAATCGTGTTCAGGATCGCCGGCACGGTCCGGCCGTCGACCGCCGCGGTACGCGCCCACGCCCTGCGCTCACTCGCCGTCGCGCTCACCGCGACGTCGTTTTTCTACGCGCTCGCGACGCTGCAGCTCGCGGTCGCCATGGCGCTCGGATTCACGGCGCCGATCTTCATCGCGCTGTTCGCGGCCCTGACGCTGGGGGAACGGCCAGGACGCGCGACCTGGGTTGCGATCGCGATCGGGTTTGCCGGCGTCCTGGTGGTGCTGTCCGGCGAGCTGTCGGAGGCAGGGCGCACGACCTGGCTTGGCGTCGCGGCCGCATTGTTCTCGGCGGTGGCATACGCGGTCGTCATGGTGATGCTCAAGAATCGCGCGGCGCTCGATCCGGTGCCCACCATCGTCCTGTTGCAGAACGTGCTGGCGGGATTGTTCATGACGCCGGCCGGCCTGTGGGCGTGGAGCCCGCTCTCGCTCACGGCCGCGCTCTGGCTGGCGCTCATCGGCGTGCTGGGAACCGTCGGCCACCTGGCGATGGCCTGGGCCTACGGACGCGCGGAAGCAAGCCGGCTCGGCGTGCTCGAGTACACCGCGTTCGTCTGGGCGGCGCTGATCGGCGTGGTATTCTTCGCCGAGATCCCGTCCCTGAGCACGGTTGCCGGCGCCTGCCTGATCATTGCGGGCGCGCTGCTGGTGGCGCGCCGCCGAAGCTGAAAGCAGGCGCCGGAATCCCCCAACCTTGACTCCCGCGCCGCCACGCCTTATGTCCGCGGGCGCAGCTAGCACTCATCAGGCCTGAGTGCTAACTGACTGTAAATTCTATATTTTCACTCACGCCGAGGGCGTGCGCGCCAAAGAGGAAGAATATGGCCAAGACCAAGTTCCGACCCCTCCACGACCGCGTCGTGGTCAAGCGGGTCGACGCCGAGGAGAAGACCAAGGGCGGCATCATCATCCCGGACACCGCCAAGGAAAAGCCCATGCAGGGCGAGGTGATCGCCGTCGGCCCCGGCGGCCGCGACGAAAGCGGCAAGCTCGTCCCCATCGACGTCAAGACCGGCGACCGGGTGCTGTTCGGCAAGTGGTCGGGCACCGAAGTCGTGCTCGATGGCGAGGATCTCCTGATCATGAAGGAGTCCGACATCATGGGCGTAATCGCCTGACCATGGGTCGCGCCGTGAAGCGCCGCGCGCCGCGCGGACGGACGGACGCGGACAACAGATCGTCGCCCTGATCCTGGAAGACGGCGGGCTCCGCGCCTGCTCGGGATCGGGACCAAACTCAAACTGCTGGAGAAGAATTCAATGGCTGCCAAGGACGTAAAATTCGCTTCGGACGCCCGCGACCGCATGCTGCGGGGCGTCGAGACGCTCGCCAATGCGGTGCGCGTGACGCTCGGGCCGAAAGGGCGCAACGTCGTGCTCGACAAGAGCTTCGGCGCTCCCCGTATCACCAAGGACGGCGTCACCGTCGCCAAGGAGATCGAGCTCGAGGACAAGTTCGAGAACATGGGCGCCCAGATGGTGCGCGAGGTGGCATCGAAGACCAACGACCAAGCCGGCGACGGCACCACCACCGCCACCGTGCTGGCGCACGCCATCGTCAAGGAGGGCGCCAAGTCGGTGGCCGCCGGCATGAACCCGATGGACCTCAAGCGTGGCGTCGACCTGGCGGTGAAGGAGGTCGTGAAGGACATCGAGCGGCGCGCCAAGAAGGTGAAGTCGTCCGAAGAAGTGGCCCAGGTCGGCACCATCTCGGCGAACGGCGACAGCAACGTCGGGCGGATGATCGCGCAGGCGATGCAGAAGGTCGGCAACGAGGGCGTGATCACGGTCGAGGAGGCCAAGTCGCTCGACACCGAGGTCGAGATCGTCGAGGGCATGCAGTTCGACCGCGGCTACATCTCGCCCTACTTCATCACCAACGCCGAGAAGATGGTGGCGGAGCTCGAGGACGCCTACATCCTGCTGCACGAGAAGAAGCTCTCGGGCCTGCAGGCGATGCTGCCGGTGCTCGAAGCGGTGGTGCAGAGCGGCCGGCCGCTGGTGATCATCGCCGAGGACATCGAGGGCGAGGCCTTGGCGACGCTGGTCGTCAACAAGCTGCGCGGCGGCCTCAAGGTTGCGGCCGTGAAGGCGCCGGGCTTCGGCGATCGCCGCAAGGCCATGCTGGAGGACATCGCGATCCTCGCCGGCGGCCAGCTGATCTCCGAGGATCTGGGCATCAAGCTCGAGAACGTGACCCTCAACATGCTCGGCCGCGCCAAGAAAGTCATCATCGAGAAGGAAAAGTCCACGATCGTGGACGGCGCCGGCAAGAAGAAGGACATCGAGGCGCGCATCAACCAGATCAAGGCGCAAATCGAGGAAACGACGTCCGACTATGACCGCGAGAAGCTGCAGGAGCGGCTGGCCAAGCTCGCTGGCGGCGTCGCGGTGATCAAGGTCGGCGGCGCGACCGAGGTCGAGGTCAAGGAGAAGAAGGACCGCGTCGAGGACGCGCTCAACGCGACCCGTGCCGCGGTCGAGGAAGGCATCGTCCCGGGTGGCGGCGTCGCGCTGCTGCGCGCCAAGAAGGCGGTCGGCAAGCTCTCCGCCGAGAACCCCGAGGTGCAGGCCGGCATCAACATCGTGCTGCGGGCGCTCGAGGCGCCGGCGCGACAGATCGCCGAGAACTCCGGCATCGAGGGCTCGATCGTGGTCGGCAAGATCATGGAGAACAAGTCGGAGACGTTCGGCTTCGACGCGCAGCGCGAGGACTACGTCGACCTGGTGGAATCCGGCATCATCGACCCGGCCAAGGTCGTGCGCGCCGCGCTGCAGGATGCGGCCTCGGTCGCCGGCCTCCTGATCACCACCGAGGCGATGGTTGCCGAACTGCCGAAGGAGCCGACGCCCCCGATGCCGGGCGGCGGCGGCATGGGTGGCATGGGCGGCTTCTAACCTGCCTGCACACCAATCAGGGGGCGCGGCCGCATTGCCGCGCCCTCAAGTTTTGACGCCATTGCTTGCGGCGCCTCGCCGCCGAGCTATCGTGGACCGGACCTCCACCGGACTCGAAGCGTAGCGGCCATGCGCTACCTGGCATTCTGGCTCATCGCGGCATTGGCCGGCGCCGGCTCAGCAACGGCGTCGGAGCTGGCGCCGACCGGCACGTTGCGCGCCGCCTTCATCGGCAGCAATCCGGTGCAGGGGCGCGTCGACGCGAGCGGCGAGGTGCGCGGTCCGGTCGCGGATCTCGCCCGAGCGCTGGCGCAGCGGCTGGGCGTGCCCTTCAGCATTGCACCGGCGCCGAGCGCGGCAGCGGTGATCGAGGCGGTCAAGAGCAGAAATGCCGACATCGGGTTTGTGGCCTTCGACCCGACGCGCGCCGAACAGGTCGATTTCTCGCAACCTTACCTGCTCGCGCACAACAGCTATATCGTTCGCGCCGACTCGAACTTCGCCGCCAGCCGGGATCTCGACCGACCCGACGTCCGCATCGGCGTCGGCGAACGCGATGCCGGCGACCTTTATCTGACCCGCACGCTCAAATCCGCGCGGCTCAGCCGCCGCCCGAGCGCCGAGATCGCGACCGGGATCAAGATGCTGGTCGCGGGCGAGCTCGATGCCTACGCGGCCAACCGCACCCGGCTGATCGAAATCGCCGCGCGCGAGCCTGCCTTGCGCGTGCTGCCGGACAATTTCTTCAGCGTCGGACAGGCGATCGTGGTCGCCAAGGGCAACGGGGCAGGCCTGACGCTGGTCGATCGCTTCGTTGCCGAGGCGCGCGCTCCGGCCTGATCCAGTCGGCGATCGAGCGCAGCGGCCTCAAGGGCGTCGACGTGGCGCCGGCACCGGCACGGTGACGAATCGCCCCCGAACGGGGTTGACTTGAGCCCCCGGTATCGCCTTTTTCGCCACCCTGCCCCCCGCGCACGCGACGGAATCCATGAAGACTGCGATGGTGCAGCGTTACGATGTCGTCGTCATTGGCGCAGGCCTCGGCGGGCTGACCGCCGCGGCGCTGCTCGCGCGCGCGGGCCGCACGGTGCTGGTGGTCGAGCGCAACGCGTCAGTCGGTGGCGCCGCCTCGACCTACAAGGTCAAGGATCTGGTGGTCGAGGCGGCCCTGCACGAGACCAGCGACCCACGCGCGCCGGGCGACCCGAAACAGCCCATCCTCACGCGCATCGGCGTGCTCGACGCGGTCGAATGGGTGCCGACCGGTGCGTTGTACGAGGTGCGCGGCGGCCCGATCGGCGAACCGCTGCTGCTGCCGGATAGCTTTGCGGGCGCGCGCGATGTGCTGGCGGAGCGCTTTCCCACCGCGCGTGCCGGTACCGACCGGCTGCTGGCCGAAATGGAGCGCGCCGCCGCCGGCAGCGGCTGCGCCGGCGAGCCTAAGGGGCTATCGCTGTTAGCCGCGCTCGACCGCGCGCTCGGCGATTGCGAGCCGGCGAAATGCGCGCTCGCCGCCAATCTCGCGCTGTTTCATGACAATCCCGGCACCATCGCCTGGCGGTTCTTCGCCGGCGCGCAGGGCGCCTACCTGGCCTCAGGCAGCCGCTTCATCAAAGGCGGCTCGCAGCGGCTGAGCAACGCGTTGCGGCGCGTGATCCAGGGCGGCGGCGGGCAGTTCGTGTTTCGGCGCACCGCAACCGGCATCGGGCTTGACGCGGACGGTGCCGCCGCCGGCCTCGTGCACCAGCGCGACGGCGCCGACCCGGTCGAGGTGCGCGCGCCCGTGATCGTCGGCAACGCCGCGCCGGCGGCGCTCGCCGCGCTGCTGCCGGAACCCGCGCGGCAGAAGTTCGACCAGGCATTTGCCGCACGATCGCTGTCGACCTCGGTGTTCTCGGCCACCGTCGGGCTGGCGCGGCCGGCCGCCGAGTTCGGGCTTCGCGCCTATTCGACGGTGCTGCTGCCGCCGTGGCTTCGGCGCTATGCCGATTATGCGCGCGCGGCCGATCTCCTGACCGGCATTGCCGATGGCGACGCGCCGCCGCTGATGATCGCCAACTACGCCGCCGCCGATTGCGGGCTGGGCGGACCGCCCCATCCGGTGTGTGTGTTGGGCCTCGACCGCATGGAGAACTGGCAAGGCCTCGACCGCCCGGCGTTCGAGACGCTGCGCGTGCGCGTGCTCGACGGCATCATCGGGCGCATCGATCGCGAGTTCCCGGGGTTCGCAGCCGCGGTGGTCGCCAAGACGCTCAGCACGGCGACCTCGATGAGCTCCTACCTCAACGCGCCGCAGGGCGCGATTTACGGCTTTGCGCCGCTGGCCGGGAACTCCGCCGCCGCCACGCCCGCGGCCGCGACGCCGATCCGCGGGCTATTTCTCGCGTCCGCCTATTCGGGCTGGGGGGGATTCAACGGCGCAATCACCGGCGGCGCGGCCGCTGCCGATGCCATCTTGGCCGACGCATGAGGCGCTGGTCGTTGCGGCCAGCAGCACGACCGCGAGCGTTGCCCGGCCGGCGATCTTCGGATCGCCAGCGGCGTAAGACAGACATCGCAGCGTTTGGCCCGCTAGCCGTGGACGCCTTCGCGAGGCAGCGGCGCGGAGTGGGATCACCACCAGGACGGTTAGTCTTCGGCTTTGCAGCTCGCCGTTGACAAAGATCGGCGTGAGACGAAAATGAGGTGTGGGTTTGTGCATATCGGGGATGCACTCCAAGATCCGTTCCGTGCGATCTTGAACGGCCCAACGGATTTGCGAAGCAAAGCCGTCCCCCAGCGTTTCGTCATGACTGGCCGTTGAGCTAGCAGCCGTCGGCAGACGCGCTACCGGATTGACAAGTGGAAAAACGACACGTTGCCATTGTAGCCGCCGTGATCGCGCTCGCTGCGGGCGCCTATGTCGCCGCTTTTGGCTGGCCCTGGCTCGCGAAGGACCCGCCCGCGGCCGGACATGCAACGCCGCCCGCGCCCGAAGTCGGCGTCGTGGTTGCGGAGCCGGCCGAGGTGCCATTGCCCATAGAGTATTCCGGCCGCATCGTCGGTGTCCGCGACGTCGAGGTCCGTGCGCTGGTAGGTGGCCTGTTGTTGAAGCGAGGCTTCGAAGAGGGCGAAAAGGTCACGCAGGGGCAGCTTCTGTTCCAGATTGACCCCGCCCCGTATGAGGTGGCGCTCAGCCGCACCGAGGCCCAGCTGAACCAGGCGCAAGCAACGCTGCGGCAGGCCGAAGAGAACTTTACCCGCACCGAGGAACTGGCGCGTCGCGTGGTCGCGACCGAAAAACAGCGGGAAGAGGCGCTCTCGACCCGCGATCAGGCGCGTGCCACCGTCCGAGGAGCGCAAGCGGAGGTCGCCAGTGCCAAGCTGAACCTTGGATACACCGAGGTTCGCGCGCCGGTCGCGGGCATCACATCATTGAACTCGCCATCGATCGGCTCGCTGATCCAGGCCCAGCAGACGCTCCTGACGACGATTACGCCGCAGGACCCGGCTTACGCGACTTTCTCGTTCACCGATGAGCAGTTGCAAGCCTTCCGCGACCTCAACGAGCGGCGGGCAAAGCCGATTGCCGAGAAAGACCTGTCGGTCGAACTGCAATACGGTCACGGTCGTCTCTACGCGCATCGAGGCAGTATCGACACCTCGGCTTCTCGAGTCGATCCGCACACCGGGACCATTCAGGCGCGCGTGGTCTTCCCCAATGCCGAGGGCGTCCTGCTTGCAGGCCAGTTCGTCCGCCTGCGCATTCTTGGGATCACGCTGCTTGACGCGATCGCCATCCCCAAGGAAGCGGTGAGCCAGGGGCCAGGAGGGCCTTTTGTCTACGTCGTTGGCGCCAACGATGTGGCCGAGGTTCGATCCGTCCGCTTGGGCCAAGAGGTCGGGCCGGCGTGGGTCATTTCGGACGGCCTCAAGGCGGGGGAACGGGTTGTTGTCGACGGGGTTATTCGCGTTCGCGCCGGCGAAAAGGCGAGACCGGTGAAGTTCGATCCGCAGGCAGCCGCGGCGGCGCAGGCAGCTTCATCTCCACCGGGAGCGCGGCCGTAATGTCGAAGTTCTTCATCGACCGGCCGGTCTTCGCGACCGTCGTTTCGATCGTGATACTGCTCGCGGGTCTGGTCGCGATGCGGGTATTGCCGATCGCGCAGTATCCGGAAATCGTTCCTCCGGAAGTCGTGATTACGGCCACCTATCCCGGCGCCAGCGCGCAGACGATCGCCGAAACCGTCGCGGCACCACTGGAGCAGCAGGTCAACGGGGTCGAAGGCATGATCTACATGCAATCGACCTCGAACGGCTCAGGCTCAATGAACCTGTCGGTGCTGTTCACAAGCAGAACCAATCCCGACCAGGCAACAATCAATGTGAACAACCGGGTTCAGCGCGCGCTGCCGTTGCTGCCCGAGGAAGTCCGGCGGCAAGGGGTAACGGTCACCAAGCGGTCGTCCTCGTTCCTGCAGGTCCTCACGATGTCGTCGCCGGACCGCCGGTACGACGCGCTCTATATTTCCAACTACGCACTCATCAATGTCGTCGACGAGCTGAAACGTACGCCCGGAGTTGGTGATGCCTCGCTGTTCGGCGCGACCGACTATTCGATGCGCATTTGGCTGCGTCCCGACAAGGTCGCGCAGTATAAGCTTGTCCCTAGCGACATCGCGGCGGCCATTCGCGAGCAGAATGCCCAGTATGCCGCCGGCAGGTTCGGCGAGGAGCCGTTGCCTGGCCATCAGGCCTTCACCTATTCGGTCACGACCAAAGGCAGGCTGGTCGACCCGCGCGAATTCGAGCAGATCGTCCTGCGCGCCGACGAGAACGGTGCGGCGCTACGCATCAAGGATGTCGCTCGGGTCGAGCTTGGCTCGCTGAACTACGGAACCGTCGCCACGCTCAACGGGGCGCCGACGGTGCCGATCGGCATCTACCTCCAGTCCGGCGCCAATGCGCTGGAAGTCGCCACCGCGGTCGACGCCACGATGCGGCGCCTGTCCCAACGCTTCCCCGAAGGGGTGCGCTACGAGGTGCCGTTCAACACCACCCGCTTCATCGAAGCTTCGATCCACGAAGTCGTCAAAACCCTGATCGAGGCGATCGTTTTCGTTGTTCTGGTCATATTTCTGTTTCTCCAGAACATCCGGGCCACCCTCATTCCGATTCTCGCGGTCCCCGTTTCGATCGTTGGATCGTTTGCAGGCATGTACGTGCTCGGATTTTCCATCAATCTGTTCACGCTGTTCGGCCTCATTCTGGCGATCGGCATCGTGGTCGACGATGCCATCATCGTGCTCGAGAATGTCGAGCGCATCATGACGACCCAAGGCAAGAGTCCGCGCGAGGCCGCCATCCTGGCGATGCAGGAAGTCAGCGGACCGCTGGTCGCGATCGTGCTCGTTCTGTGTGCGGTGTTTATTCCGGTCTCCTTCCTGGGGGGCCTCGCCGGCGAGCTCTATCGGCAATTTGCGGTCACGATCGCCGTGTCGGTGGTTATCTCGGGGGTGGTGGCGCTGACGCTAACGCCGGCGCTTTGCGCGGTCTTCTTGAAGCCAGGTCATGCCGAGCCGTGGTTGCCGTTCCGGATCTTCAACCAAGGTTTCGAGTGGATCACGCGGCATTTCATCGGTGGCGTCGGCTTCTTCCTCAGACATATGGTGACGGCAGGCGTTCTCATTGCGGTGATGTTGGGCGTGACCTTTTGGCTGTTCCAGCGTGTTCCCGGCGGCTTGGTCCCGTCCGAAGACCAAGGCTACATTTTCCTGGTGACGGCACTGCCGCCCGCAGCCTCTCTCGACCGGACGCTTTTGGTCACCGCCAAGGTCACGGAGGGCGCAATGAAGAATCCGGCAGTCGCAGACGTCGTGACGATCGCCGGCTACGATCTGCTGAGCGGCGCGCAGAAACCCAACGCCGGTATCTCGTTCGTTACCTTGAAGGATTGGTCGGAACGGCGCGACCCGAAGCTCGACGCGCGCAACCTGGCGCCGAGCTTCGCGGCGCTCAACGCAGACTTCCGCGACGGGGTTGTTGTCGGCTTCAATCCCCCGCCGATACCCGGCCTGAGCACCACCGGCGGCTTCGAGTTCTACCTGCAGGACCGTTCAGGCGGCAGCCTCGAGTCGCTTGCGCAGGCGGCGCAACGCGTGGTGCAGGCCGCAAACAAGCGGCCGGAACTGAGCGGCGTGTCGACCACGTTCACGACCGAGGAGCCGCAATACCGCCTCGATGTGGATCGCGACAAGGCGAAAGCGCTCGGTGTCCCGATCGAGACCATCTTCGACACGATGCAGAGCACCTTTGGCAGCCTCTACGTCAATGACTTCACGCTATTCGGGCGGACTTATCGCGTGACCCTGTCGTCCGATGGCGCCTTTCGCCAGTCGGCGGAGGACATGCGCTATGTGTTCGTGCGCTCGAGCAATAATACGATGATTCCCCTCAACGTGCTGGTCTCGGTCAACCGCATTGTCGGCCCAGACGTGGTCGATCGCTTCAACGTCTTCCCGGCCGCAAAGATTCTCGGCAACCCGGCGCCCGGCGTGTCCTCCGGACAGGCAATTGCGGCAATTCAGCAAGTCGTGTCGGAAACGCTTTCACCCGACTACAGCATTGGCTGGACGGGCTCGGCCTATCAGGAAATCCAAACCGCCGGCACCGGGTCGACGGGATTCCTGTTCGGACTCGTTGCGGTGTTCTTGATTCTGGCCGCGCAGTATGAGCGCTGGTCGTTGCCGCTGGCGGTTGTTACGGCGGTGCCGTTCGCCCTGTTTGGGGCCATTGCTGCAATCTACTTGCGAGGCATTGAGAACGACATCTATTTTCAGGTCGGGCTTGTGACGCTGATTGGACTATCGGCCAAGAACGCCATCCTTATCGTCGAGTTCGCGGCGCAGCGGCATCGCGACGGACGTTCGGTCCGCGATGCGGCGATGGATGCAGCGCGGCTTCGCTTTCGGCCCATCATCATGACGTCGCTCGCTTTCATTCTGGGGGTCGTGCCGCTGGCGATTTCGACTGGCGCCGGGTCCGCGAGCCGGCATTCCATCGGCACCGGCGTGATCGGAGGCATGCTGGCGGCGACCTTCATCGCCGTCCTGTTCGTGCCGATGTTTTTCGAGCTGGTGACGCGGCAGCGAAAAGCGGGCACCTCGGCAATGCCGACCAAGGCTGGCGAGACCGAACGAGCTCCGACGTCGAGCGGCGTTTGATGAAGCAAATCTACGACTTTGCCCCGCTGCGGCGAACGCCGGCGGCGCGGGCGCGAAGGACGCCCTCCTGGCAGAAGCGCGAGGCGTCGGTCGGAAGCTACAACTTCGGCAGACTGAGCCAACTTCCGAGGCCGCTCAAGACGGTTTGCACTGCAAGCGCAATCAAGAGCATTCCCATCACTCGTCCAACCACGTTGACACCGCTTTCGCCGAACAGGCGCGAGATCGGGCCAGCCGCCAGCAGAACGCCGTAAGTGATCGCCAGCACCAGCGCAAGCACACCGGTCGTCATGGTCAGCTGCAGTACGTCGAAACGATGGTCGTCGGTCAGCAGCACGACCGTCAGCATGGAAGCTGGGCCGGCGATAATCGGGATGCCAAGTGGATAGACGGCGAGCGCGGTCGGATCTTGCAGGGGCGTGGCGCTGGCCGTTCCCGAGCGGGTGCCACGCACCATATCGAGCGCCACCAAAAACAGCACCAGACCACCGGCGATCTGGAAAGCCCGCAGAGAGATCCCGAGCCGGTCGAGCACAAAGCCGCCCGCCGCGATGAAGAACAGCAGGACCGCGAATGAGACCAGCACTGCGGTGGTCGCGATCTGCCGCTGGGTCGCGGTATTAAAAGCTCCAGCCATCGCCGTAAACATCGACAAGGTCTGCAGCGGATTGAGGACGATGAGCAGCGTCGCGAATTCGCTGAGCCGTTCCTCAAGCACAACAGCCTCCCTGCTGGTTCGCCCGAGGCAGTGTCGGCCATCCGGCGCGCGACTCGCGAGTGCGCGTAGATGCAGTCGCAAACGTGAGGCTCATTTGCGAGCTTGCCGGACCGGCAACGCCTTCGTCAGCGTCGCCCGCGCCGAGCGTGGTCCTCGCCGAAGCGCACGGTCTGGATGAAATCGTAAATCAACAAAGCCAGCACGCCGACCACGATAATGATGAGCGGCGGCGCCTTCACCCACCACACCATGAAGCCGAGGAATGCCACCAACCCGGCGATGCCGATCAGGCCGGTGATTAGATTCATCATCATGGCGCTTTCCTCTTCGCAGCGCGACGATTGACGTCGCCGGCCGCGGCAGGCTGCCGGCGCTGCCGCTGTGCCTTGCCGGCCAGCGTTGTGACAAGCCAGCGCGCGGTGCGCAAGAGCCGGGCGTCGTTGCCGCGCCGCCCGACCAGCTGCACGCCCAGCGGCATGCCGGCCTGCGAGCGCAACAGCGGCAAGGTGACGGCCGGGGTGCCGAGATACGTCCAGATGGTGCAGAACGCCGGGTTGCCGGTGGTCTCCAGGCTGGGCGGGGCCTCGCCCGGCGCCGACGGCGTCAGGATCGCGTCGTATTCGTCGAATACGGGATCGAGCGCGTTGTTGAGCGGCGCTGCGCCGGCGACCGCGCGGGTGTAGTCGATCGCCAGCTGCTGGCGGCCGCGCTCGATCAGGCCGCGCAGCCGTTCGCTGAGCTGGTCGCGGCCCTGCTCGTAGTCGCGGTGCAGGTTGTGCGCCATCTCGACTTCCATGACGGTCCTGTGCATGTCGAGCGCGCGTTCGAAGCCGGCATCGAGTTCGACTTCGCTCGCCGCCCCGCCGAGCGTCTCGACCAGTTCCGCAAGGCCGGCGCTCATCGGCGGCTCGACGTGCTTCCACGCCGGCGAGCGCACGAACGCGAACCGCGGCGGCAGCGGCGGTTCGCTGGCGGCGACCTGCGCGAGCGGCGGCCGCGCGACGGCGCGGGTGTCAGGGTCCTCCTCATCGAAACCGACCAAAACCTCGGCCAGCAACGCCGCGTCCTCGACCGTTCGCGTGAACACGCCGACATGGTCGAGAGTGCGCGACAGCAGCAGCGCACCGCTGCGCGGGATCAGTCCGTGCGTCGGCTTGAACCCGACCACGCCGCAGAAGGCAGCCGGCCGGATGACCGAGCCGTTGGTCTGCGAGCCGATCGCGCCCGGCACCATATGGGCGGCTACCGCCGCCGCCGAGCCGCTGGAGGAACCGCCGGGCGTGCGCTTCGGATCGTGCGGATTGCGGGTCTTGCCGGGCGTGAAATAGGCGTACTCGGTGGTGACGGTCTTGCCCATGATCACGGCGCCGGCGGCGCGCAGCCGTGCCACCGCCGCCGAATCGCGCCGCGGCGTGCGCCCGCTCCACAGCCGCGAGCCGAATTCGGTGGGCAGGTCGCCGGTGTCGAAGATGTCCTTGATGCCGATCGGAACGCCGTGCAGCGGGCCAACCGGCTTGCCCTGCTTGCGGTTGTGATCCGCGGCTTCCGCCTGCCGCATCGCGTGATCGCGGTCGAGAAAGGCCCACGCCTCGATGTCGGCATCGGCTTCGTCAACGCGCTTGAGACAGTCGGCGACCAGTTCCGCCGCGCTTATGCGTCCGTCGCAAATGTCGGCAACCGCCTCGGTCAGGCTAAGGGCGGCCAGACTCATCGATCGATGTCCTCAGCGGATCGCACGGCTCAGCGCGGACGGTAGAGGTAGTCCGGCAGCCACAGCGCGATCTGCGGAAAGATGTAGACCAACGCCATGGTGGCGAACACCATGAACACGAACGGCAGCGCGCCGGCGAAAATGTCGGTGAGCTTGACGTGCGGCGGGGCGACCCCCTTGAGATAAAACGCCGCCATGGCGACCGGCGGCGTGTTGAACGCGGTCTGCGTGTTGAGCGCTACCAGGATGCCGAAGAAGATCGGATCGACTTTGAAGTCGTCGAGCAGCGGCAGGAAGATCGGCACGAAGATGATGATGATCTCGGTCCATTCCAGCGGCCAACCGAGCAGGAAGATGATCGCCTGCGTGAGCAGCAGGAAGCCGGTCGTGGATAGGTTGAGATCCAGGAAGAATCGCTCCACCACGCCCTGGCCGCCGAGCAGGGCGAAGACCGAGGAGAACGTCCAGGAGCCGATGAACAGGTAGCAGACCATCGCGGTCGCGCGCGCGGTGAGGAACACCGAATCGCGCAGCATCGGGAAGTTCAGGGCGCGATAGGCGGCGGCCAGGATGATGCTCCCAAGCGCGCCGACGCCGGCCGCCTCCGACGGGGTCGCCAGCCCGAACAGGATAGCGCCCAGCACCGATACGATCAGCACCGCCAGCGGGAAAAACGACGTCACCAGCGCCCAGACGACATCCTTGAGCGGGACGTCGGTCTGCTCCCTGGGAAGCTTGGGACAGAGCGCCGGATTGATCATGGCGCGCGCCATCACATAGAGGATGTAGAAGCCGGTGAGCAGGAACCCCGGCAGGAACGCGGCCGCGTAGAGCTTTACCGCCGAGACGCCGGCCGTGGCTGCATAGACGATCAGCAGGATGCTGGGCGGGATCAGGATGCCGAGGCAGCCGCCCGCGCACACCACGCCTGCGGAAAGCTTCACGTCGTAGCCGGCCCGCAGCATCGCCGGGAACGCCAGCAGGCCCATCAGAGTGACGACGGCGCCCACGATGCCGGTCGCGGTCGCGAACATCGCGCAGGTGATCAGCGTCGCAACCGCCAGCGCGCCCGGAATGTTCTTCATCGAAATCTGCAGCGAATGGAAAAGGCGGTCGAGAATGTTCGCGCGTTCGACCAGATAGCCCATGAACAGGAACAGCGGCACCGCGGTCAGCACGTCGCTCGACATCACCTCGAACGTCTTCTGCACCAGCAGCGTGAAGATGCGGTTGGCGAAGATCTCCTGCCCGGGCGTGTAGTAGGCATAGAAACCGAATCCGACCCCCATCGCCACCAGCGTGAAGGCGATCGGGAACCCGAGCATGATGATGAAAATGAACAGGCCCAGCATCAACATGCCGACTTGCGGATCGGTCATGCTCCGGTCTCCTTGTGGCCCGGCAGCGGCTCGGCCTGTTGCTCCTGTTCAGCGAGATGCCCCCGCTCGTGCATGATTGCGGATTCGGTCTCCTCGACGTCGTGCAGGCGTTGCGGCCACTGGCCCAGGCGGATGCACAGCACGCAGCGGACGATTTCGGCAAAGCCCTGCAGGAACAGCAGCAGGCCCGTCACCGGTATCAAGGTCTTGAGCGGGAAGACCGGCACGCCTGCGGGACTGAAGATGCTCACCTCGCGAAACCGCACCGACATCGCCGCATAGTTCCAGCCCGAATACATCCAGGCCGCCACCGCCGGAAGAAAGAAGACGATGTAGAGCAGGAGGTCCATGCTCGCCTGCGTGCGCGGCTTCCAGAACCGGTACACCACGTCGGCACGGACGTGACCGTTGCGCGACAGCGTGTAGGCGCCGGCCATCAGGAACAGCGCCCCATAAGTAATGTAGCTGAAGTCGAACGCCCACGTGGTCGGCGCGCGCAGAGCGTAGCGAACGAAGACCTCGTAACTGACGCCCAACGTCAGCACCAGAATCAGCCAGGCGAACGCCTTGCCGACCCAGGTGCTGAGCGAGTCGATGAAAAACAGGAAACGCGTCATGCCCCCAGCCAGTCAGCGGCCGCTGCCGCCTTCCACCCTGTCGGGTATCAGAAGAGGTCGGGCGGCGCGCAGCACGCCGCCCGCGTTCTACGAATCGAAATGACCGCCGAACGTCAGACCTTCAGCACGCCCGGGAAGTGATGATCGAAGGCGCCCCTGTAGTCGGTCGCGTTGTACATGTTGTAGTAGACGACGCGCCGCACCCACGCCTTCTGCGAATCCATCACCTTCTTCATGAACGGGTCGGAGCCGAGCTGAGTGATCAGCCCGTCCCACGCCTTGATCTGGACTTCGAACACGTCCTTCGGGGTGCGCAGGACGTTGACCTTGTCCTTGCTGATCAGCTCCTGCAGGTCCTTCGAGTAGTAGTCCATGCCCTTCCATTCGTTGGCGGAGGACACGGCCTCGGCTGCGTACTGCAGGATCGCCTGCTGCTCTTTCGGCAGCGAATTGAACTTCGACCTGGTGAACATGATCTCGAAGTACTCGGTCGCCTGATGATGCGAGCCCATCATGTAGTTCTTGGCGACGTCCTGGGCGCCGAAGCGGCGGTCCGAGGTCGGATTGTTGAACTCGAAGCCGTCGATGACGCCGCGCTCCATGGCCGGCACGATCTCGCCGCCCGGAAGCTGTGCAACCGACAATCCCATCGCCTGGAATAGATCCGCCGCCAAGCCGACCGTGCGGTATTTCAGGCCCTTGAGATCGTTGGCGGAGGTGATCGGCTTCTTGAACCAGCCGAGCGGCTGGGTCGGCATCGGCATCGCGAAGAAGCTCTTGACGTTGAGCTTCATGATCTGGGTCTGGAGCTCATCGAACAGCTCCTTGCCGCCGCCGTTGTGGATCCAGCCGAGACCCTCGTTGGCGTTGAAGCCGAACACCGGGCCGGTCCCGAACAACGAGGCGGCCTTGTGCTTGCCGTACCAGTAGACGGTCACGGTATGGGCCGCGTCGATCTGGCCGCCGTGCACGCCGTCCAGCACCTGGAACGGATGCACCACCGAGCCGCCGACCAGGTAGTCGATCTTCAGCCGCGGTGCCGCCATTTCGTTGACGCGCTTGACGTAATCTTCCGCCATCTCGTTGAAGACGTCCTTGGCCCCCCACGAGCCCTGCATCTTGAGCGTGGTCGTCTGCGCGCGCGAAACCTGTGGCATTGCGATGGTGCCGCCGCCGACGGCGGCCGCGCCGACAAGGAACTTGCGGCGCGTGCTGGTCTTGTCTGTTTTTGCGATAGCCATGCATTCCTCCTGAGCGTTGTTGACGGCCTTCTTACGGGCCGTGTGCGATGAACCGCCGGAGCGGGTCCGGTATTCCCTTAGGTCCGTGGCATACTTTGTACAAGTTGCATTGACAAGGCCGCCCCCTGGGGAAGACCGCGGCCTCGTGCCGCGGCGGGGCGCAGCGCGTTCGGGCGGAAAAAAGGGCCACAAAAGACTTGCGCCTCAGAAACACGCGGGGGTCGCGCTTTTTTCGGCGCGACCCCGGCGTCGCCCCGATCAGCACTATTTGATCGTGGCGTCGATCGAGAGCTTGGCGATGAACGCTTCGCCGCACCAGTTGGAGCGGCCCGGGCTGGCGCCGGTATCGAGACCGTTGAGGTCGCCGGTGATGGTAAAGCACTGCGCCTGGGTGAGGTCGGTGTCGTGATAGCGCAGGTCGAGCGTGAAGATCTTGTAAGTGAAGGCAACACCGACGTTCCAATAGAGATAGTCGGGCAGGTTGATGCTGCCCAGCAGCGGCACCGTGGTGCCGAGCCAATAATGCGCCACCTCGCCGGACAGATACGCGCCGAAATCGGTCGGGAACCATGAGCTTGGCGCCGTCAGCTTGACGGTGCCCCCACCGTAGGTGCCGTAGGCGCCGGAGCCGAGCCAGTTGTCAGCGTAGTACAGATAGCCGCTCAGCGTCAGCCAGGTGTTCACGGTCCAGGTGGCCTTGCCGTACACCTCCAGGAAATCGGTATCGGCGACCGTCCACGGAACGAACAGCGGATTGCCGTTCGGCTGCGTGGTCGGAAAGCCAAAGCCGACCGGTCCGGCGGTCGGCAGCACGAATACCTGGCTTTCGCGCGGATAGTAGTAGTACATCGCGCCGAAATCGAACTGCACCGGCCCGAAGGTCGCCCGCACTCCGCCGTAGAAGTCGAACTCGCCGACCGGCGTGGTCGGAAGCCGCGTGGTCCAGGCCTGGATGCCGCCGTAGAGCTGCAGCACGTCGGGGATCACGTGGGCGCGGCCCTCGACATAGACGGTGCCGGCGATGCCGCGGTCGGATTGCGAAATGCCGCGGAAGTTATAGTCGCTCATGAGAGCGCCTCCGTAGGCAATCTCCCACCAGCTGGGCGGCGGAGCTGGAGCCACTTTGGCCTTGGCGGGCATGTCGGCGGCAAGCGCAGGCAGCGCTGACAGCGCGAGCACAGCGGTTGCAGAGAGGATGAGCTTTTTCATCGGTGGCCCCGTTTTCGTGCCTCGTCGCTCCCTGGCTTCGAATTGCGGAGCGTCCGAGTGGTATCCGGCGTGTCATTTGCGGGGCTTCGACGGTCACGCGGCAAGGCGAAAACCGGTGCAACTGCTGCCCATTTGGGCGATTGCGACCGGATGCCTGCACATTGCCGCGGCATGCTTGCAGGAAGCGTGCGGACGTTGCATTCCGGCCACAACCAAAGCGGGCTTGCGGGCGGTGGCGGCGTCCGGCAACGTAGGGCGCAAAAGCGTGCGCAGGGAGGACGACGAATGGCTCAATGGCTCAGGTTCCAGCGCAACGGTGCGGCCGAGTTTGGAACGTTGCAGGACGGTGTGGTCGCGGTGCACCGGGGCGACATGTTCGCGGGGGCGACACCGACCGGCGAGACCATCAAGCTAGCGGAGGTGCGGCTGCTCACGCCGTGCGTGCCGAGCAAGATGATCTGCCTGTGGAACAATTTCCACCAGCTCGCCGCCAAGAACGACTTCCAGCGGCCGTCCGAGCCGCTCTACTTTCTCAAGGCGCCGAACGCCTACCATCCGGCCGGCGAGCCGATCCGCCGCCCATCGACCTATGAGGGCCGCATCCTCTACGAGGGCGAGCTTGGCGTGGTCATCGGCAAGCAGTGCTTCAACATCAGCGAAGCCGAAGCCAAGGATGTGATCTTCGGCTACACCTGCGTCAACGACGTCACCGCCGTCGACCTGATGAAGAAGTTCCCGACCTTCGATCAGTGGACGCGCGCGAAGAGCTTCGACACGTTCGGCGTCTTCGGCCCGGTCATCACCACCCGGGTCGACCCCGAGAAGCTGGTGATCCGGACCATCCTCAACGGCAAGGAAGTGCAGAACTACCCGGTCGCGGACATGTTCTTCCCGCCCTACAAGCTGGTGGCCGCGGTGTCGAAGGATATGACGCTGATGCCCGGCGACATCATCGCCTGCGGCACGTCGCTGGGCGCGGGCGCCATGGCGGCAGCGAACAACGCCGTCGAGATCGTGATCGATGGCGTGGGCACGCTCAGCAACCGTTTCGATCAGGTACTGCCGAGCCCGTATCTGCTCGGCGTGCCGCCGTCGCCGAAACGCATCTGCGTGGTCGGCGCCGGCGCCATCGGCGGGCTGATGGCGGCCAAATTTGCGCTCGCGGGCGAGGAGGTGACCGTCATCGACCAGGGTGCCCACCTGGCCGCGATCCAGAAAAACGGCATCAAGCTCGAATGGCACGACGGCAAGGTGCAGACCGCCAAGGTCAAGGCGGTCGACAAGGCCGCCGACGCCGGCAAGCAGGACCTGATCGTGCTGGCCGTGAAGGCGCATTTCCTCGACCAGGTCGTGCGCGACATCGACCACCTGCTCGGTCCCGACACCATGGTGCTGACGGTGCAGAACGGCCTGCCCTGGTGGTACTTCCAGAAGCTCGGCGGCAAGTTCGACGGCAAGCGGCTGCAGAGCCTCGATCCGTCGGGGGTGCTGAGCAAGAAGATCGAGGCGGACCGCCTGATCGGCTGCGTGGTCTATCCGGCCGCGGCGGTGACCGCGCCCGGCGTCATCCACCACGTGGAGGGCGACCGCTTCCCGATCGGCGAGCTCGACGGCAACGAGACCGAGCGCGTCAAGGTGCTGCACGACCTGTTCGTCAAGGCCGGCTTGAAGTCGCGCGTGCTCAAGGACATCCGCTCGGAAATCTGGCTCAAGGCCTGGGGCAACCTGTCCTTCAACCCGATCAGCGCGCTCACCCATGCCACGCTGGTCGACATCTGCCAGTTCCCGGAGACGCGGCATCTGGCGGCGCGGATGATGGAAGAGGCGGAGACGATCGCCAAGAAGCTAGGCGTCACCTTCCGCGTTTCCATCGAGAAGCGCATCGCCGGGGCCGAGAGCGTCGGGGCGCACAAGACCTCGATGCTGCAGGACGTCGAGGCCGGTCGCTCGCTCGAGACCGAGGCCCTGATCGGCTCGATTCTGGAAATGGCCAAGTTGACCGACACCCCGGCGCCGGCGATCGAATCGGTCTACGCGCTGGTGAAGCTGCTCAACAAGGTCATGCTGCTGGAGGGCGCGGGCGTGAAGGTGGACAAGACGCCCGCCAAGGCGGCGGCTGCGTAACCAGAGCGCAGCGGTCGGGCGGGCCGTTCGGAGCGGCGCATGGCCACGGTGACCTTCACCCCTCCCAAGCACTGGGAGGACTGGTGCGACTGGGCGCTCGGGATCTGGCTCACCGTGTCGCCGTGGGCGCTGCGCTACTGGCACGACCCGGTCGCGACCCGCAATGCCGTGATCGTCGGCTTCCTGATCATCTTCGCCGAAGTGGTAACGCTGTCGTTCTTTCGCCCGTGGGAGGAATGGATCAGCATCGCGCTGGGCGCCTGGCTCATCGTTTCGCCCTGGATCCTCGCCATCACCCATCAGGTGGCGACGACCAACTTCGTGATCGTCGGCGCGCTGGTTGCCGGGCTCGCGCTCTACGAGGCCTGGGAGGTGAGCCGCTCGCCCTCCCCACCACCGCCGTGAACCCGGCAGCGGCCGATCACGCGATCAGCTTGTAGGCCGGGATGGTGAGGAAATCCTCGAACTCGGGCGCCAACGAAAGCTCGGTGAACAGCTGGATCGCCTCCGGGAAGCGGCCGCCGTCGTAGGCCTCGGCGCCGATCTCCCATTTCACCCGCTGCATCTCCTCTTCCATCGCCCGCCGGAACAGGTCCGGCGTGGCGCGCATGCCGTTGTCGAGCTCGACCCCGTACTTGATCCACTGCCAGATCTGCGCCCGGGAGATTTCGGCGGTCGCGGCGTCCTCCATCAGGTTGTAGATCGGCACCGCGCCGCGGCCGCGCAGCCAGGCCTCGATGTATTGCACGCCGACCCGGATGTTGAGGCGGAAGCCCTCCTCGGTGCGCCTCCCCTCGTGGATCTTGAGCAGATCCCCCGGCAGCACCCGCACGTGCAGCCGCACGCGCTCCATCTGGTTCGGCTGCGGCATCATGCGGTCGAACACTTCCTTGGCGACCGGTACGAGATCGGGATGCGCGACCCAGGTGCCGTCGTAGCCGTCACGCACCTCGCGCTCCTTGTCGGCCCGCACCTTGGCGAAGGCCGCCTCGTTGGCGGCGGGATCGTTCTTGACGGGAATCTGCGCCGCCATGCCGCCCATCGCGAAGGCGCCACGACGGTGACAGGTCCGCACCAAGAGCGCCGCGTAGGCGCCGAGAAACGCCTCGCCCATGACGACCTGCCCGCGGTCGGGCAGCACGTAGTCCCGGTTCTTGGCGAACTTCTTGATGAAGGAAAAGATGTAGTCCCAGCGCCCGGCATTGAGGCCGGCGATGTGATCGCGCAGCTCGTACAGGATCTCGTCCATCTCGAACGCCGCCGGCAGGGTTTCGATCAGCACCGTCGCCTTGATGGTGCCGACCGGAAGCCCGAGCTTGTCCTGGGCGTAGACGAACACGTCGTTCCACAGCCGCGCCTCAAGATGCGTCTCGAGCTTCGGCAGATAGAAATATGGGCCGGTTCCCTGCGCGATCTGCTTCTCGGCGTTGTGGTGGAAATAGAGGGCGAAGTCGAACAGCGAAGCGGAAACCGGCTGCCCGTCCACCGTCACGTGCTGCTCGACCAGATGCCAGCCGCGCGGACGCACGATCAGCACCGCCGGCTGGTCGCCGATGCGGTACTCCTTGCCGCTCGACGGGTCGGTGAATTCCAGCGAACCGTCCCAGCGGTCCTTAAGGTTGATCTGGCCCTCGATATTGTTGGCCCAGGTCGGCGCGTTGGCGTCCTCGAAATCCGCCATGTAGACCTTGGCGCCGGAGTTCAGGGCGTTGATCACCATCTTGCGGTCGACCGGACCGGTGATCTCCACCCGGCGGTCCAAGAGGTCAAGCGGGATCGGCGCGACCTTCCAGTCGGCGTCACGGACCTCTCGGGTCGCGGCAAGAAAATCAGGAAGTTCGCCGGCGTCGAAACGCCGCTGCCGCTCGGCACGCGCATCGAGCAGCTGCCGGCGGGTCTTGTCGAACTTGCGATGCAGGTCGGCGACGAAGGCAAGCGCGGCGGGCGTGAGAATCTCGTCGTAGCGCGGTTCCATCACGCCCTTGATGGCGACGCCGCGCACCGAGGATGCCGGCCGTGCGCTGGCCGCCACCTTGCGCGCCGTCGCACGGCCCGCCGGCCGGCCGGCCGGCCTCGCCGTCGGCGCCACGGTACGCACGATCTGGCGCGCGGCGCGCTGCACGGTTCGTGTTGCGCCGCGGGCGATCCGCGCAGCCGGCGCATGCGGGATCCCCGACGCCCGGCCGCCCGCTGGCGCGCGCGCAACACGCGCAGTCGACGTTGCCGCGGGCGACGCCGCTCGCTTCTGCTCCGGCCGCCGGGAGGCGGCGGAGGTCTTGGCCGCGCGCCGCCCACCTGCGCGCTTGGCCGCGGCTAGTCTCTTCGCGGCGGCCTTGCCGCCGCTACGCAGGCTCTTTCCAGCGGCTTTCTGGGCTTGCCGGCGGCTCCTTGAAGGCGTCGCCTTCTTCGCGGCGCCGCGCTTTGCGGTTCTACGCTTAACCCTTGCTGACTTCTTCCGCCTTTTGGCCTCCGCCATCACCGTTTCCTTCGCGCTTCATCAGATTGGCCGCCGACTCCAACCACCCGATCGGCGCCGCCGGGGCGGGACTGGGGGGTGGTGCCGCAGGGGCCTTCTTGGGCGCTGGTTTCCTCGGTGGGCTCTTCTTGGGAGCGCTCACGGTTGTCTTCTTGGCCGCCGACTTGCGTGCCTTTGCGGCGCTCTTTTTGGCAGCGCCACGCCTCGCCACGGTCTTCCTGGCGCTCTTCTTCGCAGCGGATCGCCCGCGCTTGGCGACGGCGCGCCCGGTCTTCTTTCTGGCCGACTTCGCCGCGCTCTTCTTGGATTTGGCCTTACGTCCGCCCCGCTTTGCCTTCCTCGTGGCTGCCATTTGCTCCTCCTGTTTGCCCCACGCCGGTTCGTTATCACACATCCGGTAGTAACGTGCATCCGAAAACAGTCAATCGAGAGACTCAACTCACCGCTTCGAGCGATTGCGATGACATGACACGCTTGGAAGTTATTTTCAAAGCATGCGGCGGCGGACCACCCGTCGCCCAGTCGAGCAGTTCCACCATGTGCACGATCGGAATGTTGGTCGCCTGGCCGATCTGCACCATGCAGCCGATATTGCCGGCCGCGATCACATCGGGCGCAAGCTTCTCGATGTTGGCGACCTTGCGGTCGCGCAAGGCGCCCGCGATCTCCGGCTGCAGCATGTTGTAGGTGCCGGCGGAACCGCAGCAGAGGTGGCCTTCCGGCACGTCCTTCACGCTGAAGCCGGCCTGCTCGAGCAGGCGCTTCGGCCCGCGGACGATCTTTTGCCCGTGCTGCAGCGAGCAGGCCGAGTGGTAGGCGACCAGGGTCGCCGGCGGCGGAGCGACGAAAGTCGGATCGAGCTCCTCGATGTATTCGGAAACGTCCTTGGCGAGCGCGGAGACGCGCGCGGCCTTGTCGGCATAGGCGGGATCGGTGCGGAACATGAAGCCGTAGTCCTTCAACGTCACCCCGCAACCCGAAGTCGTGACCAGGATGGCGTCGAGGCCGCCGCCCGCGACCTCGCGGATCCAAGCATCGATGTTGCGGCGGGCCTGCGCCAATGCGGCGTGCTCGCGGCCCATGTGATGCGCGAGGCCGCCGCAGCAGCCTTCGTCCTTGGGCAGGACGACTTCGACGCCGTGCCGCGTAAGCAGGCGAATCGCGGCCGCATTGATCGCGGGCGCGAGAACCTGCTGGGCGCAGCCCGAGAGCAGCGCCACCCGGCCTCGCCGCGCGCCCTGGGCCGGGAACACGCCGGCCGCGGGCGAGCCGGCCGCGGGCGGCCGATCCGGTGTCAGTGCGAGCACCGCCGCAATCCGGCGCATCAGCGCCGCGAAGCCCTGGCGCGGCGGCGGGCGCGGCCGATCTGCCGGCGCGGCCGGCGACCGCTGTTGAACGGAGAACATCCGGCCGACAAGCGGGCGGGCGAGCCGCGCCAGTGCAAGCGCGACGCGAAACCGCGCCGGATAAGGCAGCACGCGCGCCAGCACGGCGCGCATTGCCCGATCGGGAAGCGGCCGCGCGTAGGTGCGCTCGATGTGCGCCCGCGCATGGTCGACGAGGTGCATGTAGTGCACCCCGGACGGGCAGGTGGTCATGCAGGCGAGGCAAGAGAGGCAGCGGTCGATGTGCTTGACCACCTCGGCGGTCGCGGGCCGCGCGTGCTCCAGCATGTCCTTGATCAGGTAGATGCGCCCGCGCGGGCTGTCGAGCTCGTCCCCGAGCAGCACATAGGTCGGGCAGGTCGCGGTGCAGAAGCCGCAATGCACGCAGGCACGCAGGATCTTCTCCGACTCGGCGACCTGCGGGTCGGCAAGCTGAGCTAGGGTGAAGCTGGTCTGCATCGGCTAGACGCCCGCGTACATGCGCCCGGGATTGAGCACGCCCTTGGGATCGAAGCCCTCCTTGACGCGCTTGGTGAGCGCGGCGGCGACCTGATCCGGCGGCTCGAATACCGCGACCGCGGCGCGCACGGAAGCCGGCGCCCGCATGAGCGTGGCATGGCCGCCGGCGGGCGCCACGGCGGCCCGCACCAGCGACGCATGCGCGTCGTCGGATGGCGGCAGTTCGATCCACAACAGGCCGCCGGCCCAGTCGTACAGCACCGCGGCGTGCGCGCCCCTCGCGATCCGCGCCGCAACGTCGGGGCCGCAGGTCGGAGCGGTCGAGACCCGCCACAGCGGCCGCTCGCCGGGGCCCGCAGCCGCGAACGGTGCGACGTCGCGCACCGCCCGCCACAGCATGCGCGATGGCGCCTCATCGAGGGAACCGAGCTCGCCGTGGGCCTTGAGGGTTGCGCGCAGGAGCTGCCGGCGGTGCGCGATCGACGGCGGCACGCCTTCCAGGCGCAGGGCGGTGACGGCCCGCCCGGCGGCCGCGAGGCTTCCGATTGGCAGGCGCGCCGCCACGGCAGCGGGCGCATGGGCTACGGCCGAGACCTCGGCGGCCGAGCCCATCGCCAGCGTCATCGCCTGCGCGGCGGCCGCGTCGCCGAGCCCGAGGATGAGCAGGGTCTCCTCGGTCTCCGGCCGCGGCAGGACCTTGATGGTGACGTCGGTCATGACCGCCAGGGTTCCCCACGAGCCGGCCATCAGCTTGGCGAGGTCGTAGCCGGTGACGTTCTTGACCACGCGTCCGCCCGACTTGAACGTCTCGCCGCGCCCCGATACCGCCGTGAATCCGAGGAAGTGGTCGCGGGCGGCGCCCGCCTTGATGCGGCGCGGACCCGCGAGGTTTGCGGCCAGGGTGCCGCCGATGGTGCCGCGGCCGGCCGCGCCGCCGAGCAGCAGTGCGAGATCCATCGGCTCGAACGCGAGCTGCTGGCCGTTCTCGGCCACCAGCGCCTCGATTTCGGCGAGCGGCGTTCCGGCGCGAGCCGAGAGCACCAGCTCCGCCGGCTCGTAGAGCGTGACTCCGCTCAACCGCGACAGATCGAGGGTGAGGTCCCACTGCGCGGCCCGGCCGACCGCGCGCTTCGAGCCGTGCCCGACGATCTCGAGGGCTTTGCCCTGCGCCACGGCCGCCTGCACGGCCGCCTCGACTTCGGCTCCATCGCGCGGCTGAAGGGTGTCGGTCATGCGTTCGCGCGACAGGCCGCCCGCGGCATGACCTCGCGGCCGCTGCGCCTGCCGGACGCGCGGCGCGTCACCTTCAGGTCATACCTGGCCTGCAGGTTGATCCAAGATTGCGCGTCCGTTCCGAAATCGCGACATATGCGCATTGCCCTGCTCTCAATGATAGCCGCAGAAGTCACCGCGGAAGGCATTGCCGTCGCTCCAGCGAATGCCGATCAGAATCTCGGTAGGTCGGGAAACGCCACCTTGCCGGCATGCACGTGCATGCGGCCGAGCTCGGCACAGCGGTGCAGGGTCGGGAACACCTTGCCGGGATTGAGCAGGCCCTTGTCGTCGAACGCGCATTTGAGCCGCTGCTGGTGCGCAAGGTCGGTTTCCGAGAACATCGCCGGCATCAGGTCGCGCTTCTCGACGCCGACGCCGTGCTCGCCGGTGAGCACGCCGCCGACCTCCACGCACAGCCGCAAAATATCGGCGCCGAACGCCTCGGCGCGCTCAAGCTCGCCGGGCTTGTTGGCGTCATAGAGGATCAACGGATGCAGGTTGCCGTCGCCGGCATGGAACACGTTGGCGACCCGCAGGCCGTGCTTGTCCTGCATCTCGCGCATGCGGGCGAGCACGCGCGGCAACTGCGCACGCGGGATGGTGCCGTCCATGCAGTAGTAGTCGGGCGAGATCCGTCCGACCGCCGGGAACGCTGCCTTGCGGCCGGCCCAGAACAACAGCCGTTCCTCCTCCGACCGCGAGGCCTTCAGGACGGTCGCGCGGCATTGCCTCGCGATTTCCTCGACCCGCGCCAGCAGATGCGCGCATTCCGCCTCGGGACCGTCGAGCTCGACGATCAGCAGCGCCTCGACGTCGAGCGGGTAGCCGGCGTGCACGAAATCCTCGGCTGCGTGGATGGCCGGACGATCCATCATCTCCATGCCGCCCGGAATGATGCCGGCGCCGATGATGCGCGCGACACAATCGCCGGCGTCCTCCGAGGTCGGAAACCCGACCAGCAGCGCGCGCGCGGTCTCCGGCTTGCACAGGATGCGCACGGTGACCTCGGTGACGACCCCGAGCAGGCCCTCCGACCCGGTGACGATGCCGAGCAGGTCGTAGCCGGCCGCGTCCAGGTGCTTGCCGCCGAGCCGCACGATCTCCCCGGTCATCAGCACCAGCTCGCAGCCGAGCACGTTGTTGGTGGTCAGCCCGTATTTCAGGCAGTGCACGCCGCCGGAGTTCTCCGCGATGTTGCCGCCGATCGTGCAGGCGATCTGCGAGGAGGGGTCGGGCGCGTAATAGAAGCCGGCGTCCTCGACCGCCCGCGTCACGGCAAGATTCGTCACCCCCGGCTCGGCCACCACCGCCCGGTTCGGGTAGTCGATCTCGCGGATGCGATTGAACTTGCCCAGGCCCAGAAGCACGCCGTCGGCGAGCGGAAGGGCGCCGCCCGAGAGCGACGTTCCGGCCCCGCGCGGCACCACGCGGATGCCCTCGGCGTGGCAATAGCGCAGCACGCGCGCGACCTGCTCGGTGGTATCGGGAAGTACCACGACCATGGGCAATTGCCGGTAGGCGGTGAGCCCGTCGGACTCGTAGGGCTTCATCTCGCGCTCGTTCGCGATCACGCCCTCGCCCGGCACGATCGCGCGCAAGGCCGCCACAATCGCATCACGCCGGTCGAGTATGGCCCGCTCAGCCTCGGGCATCTTGAGGCCCGACATCCACCCTCCGCCCAGCCGGCCCGATGCCGGCGCACCGAACATAGGCGATCCCCGCCGAAGGCGCGAGGCCGGGCGCCGGACCGCTCCCTGGTGTTGTGCCGGCGGGAGCAGGACAGAATTGCGGGTTCCGCCGTTGACACATGCACGGCGGCCGTCCATTCGAAATCCCGGCGTCCGCGTTGCGGCCACCCGGGGGCGCGCCAAGGATCGGACAGGAGAGGCAATGATCAGGATCGTATTGGTCGTACTCGCATGGATAGGCTCGACAGCAGTCGCCGTTTCGCAGGACGTGGCGGCGGGCGAGCAATCGTTCAAGAAATGCCTGCCGTGTCATGCGGTCGGCGACGGCGCCAAGAACAAGGTCGGCCCCTTGCTCAACGGGCTCGAAGGGCGCAAGTCGGGCACGATCGAGGGCTTCACATACACGGACGCGAACAAGAACTCCGGCCTGGTCTGGGACGAGGCGACGTTCCGCGAGTACATCAAGGATCCGCGCGGGAAGATCCCGGGCACCAAGATGATCTTTGCCGGCATCAAGAACGAAAAGGAAGTCACCGATCTTTGGGCGTATATGCGCCAGTTCGATGCCGACGGCAAAAAGAAGTAACGGATGACGGCGCGGCGACTGAGCGCGCGCCATCGCGGCATCATGCCGCTGCCGCCTGCATTGGCATCTGCCGCGGTGGCGCGTTGACTTGCGTCAACGCGTCGGCGGCCGGGCCCCGCAAGTATCGCACGTCGGTCGCGCACCGGCGGTTTCGCGTTGGAGGTTCCCCTGATGATCAAGGACGTTCTGGTCAATCTCGCCGTCGGCGCCAAGCGTGATGCCGCGGCCCAGTATGGGGCCGCGGTGGCGGCCGAGCTCGAGGCGCATGCGTGTGCGGTCGCCTTCGCCTGGGAGCCGGTGATTCCCGCTACCGTGATGGGTGGCATGGTGTCGGTCGACATCATCGAGGCGCAGCGCGCCGAAAACGAGAAAGCCGCCAAGGCGGCCGCCGCCGCATTCGATGCATTGGCCAAGCGCAACGGCCTTTCGGTCGAGACCCACGTCATCACCTCGACCGCGGCAGGCGCCGCCGACACCTTCGGGCGCATGGGGCGCCGGTTCGATCTCAGCATTGCGTGCCAGGCCGACCCCGACGTCATCTCCCCGGTCGAGGACATGATCATCGAGGCCGCCATGTTCCAGTCGGGCCGGCCGGTGATCGTGGTGCCGTACATCCACCAGGGCGGCCTCAAGCTCGACCGCGTCATGGTGTGCTGGGACGGCGGACGCGCCGCCGCGCGTGCGGTCGGCGACGCCATGCCGCTGCTCGCGCGCGCGAAAGCGGTCGACGTCGTGACGGTGACGGGCGAGCGGGGCAAATGGGACAGCGTCCCCGGCGTCGACATGGGGCATCATCTGGCGCGGCATCGCCTCAAGGTGGACGTGAAACGCATCTCCCCTGCCGACAACGACGTCGAGGCCACGCTGCTGTCCTACGCGGCCGATATCAGCGCCGACATGATCGTGATGGGCGGCTACGGCCACTCGCGCCTGCGCGAGTTCATTCTCGGCGGCGTAACGCGCAGCATGCTCAAGTCAATGACGGTGCCGTGCTTGATGTCGCACTGACGCGGTCGCCCGCTGGAGCCAAGCGCGGTCTCGGGAATTGCGCAGCCAGCAACACTGCGCCCATCCGCTATGCTTGGTCCGCCGCCAGCTGCTCGAATGCATCGCCGAACAGGGCGTGTGCCCGCACGTTCTCGCTGGTCGCGCCCAGCGACGCATAGAAGGCGTGGGCGCCGGCATTCTGCGGCTTCGACGTCCACCACAGGAAGGTGAGATTCCGGCGCGTCGCCTCCGCCGCCAGCGCCACAACCAGCTTGCGGCCGATGCCGCATCGGCGGGCTTCGGGTGCGACGTAGATGTCGCCGACATAGAGGCCGGAGGCGGCCCAGTTCGACTCGTAACTCGGCGTCGCCAGCGCGTAGCCGACCACCCGCCGGCCCATCTCCGCGACCACCGCAAAGAAGCGCGGTTGCGGTCCGAAAGCGTCGCGTAGCACCGCGTCCGGGGTGAGCGCGCGTCCTGGCACTTCCTCGTCCTCGCCGAGCGCAAGGGCATAGGTCGAGATCGCGGCGGCGTCCTCCGGCCGCGCCTGGCGCACGCGGATCGCATTCATGCGGCGCGCTCGTCGGCGGTCGGTAGTGCCGTTTGGACCACGAGGCCGCGGGCGCGCGCATCGACGATGCCGAGGCCGCGCAGCGTGAACAGCGTGAGCATCTGCACGGCCTCGCGTAGCTTCGCCGCATCGCCGCCGACGTCGCGGGCGAGCGGTCCGATCAAGCCCTCGAGCAGCGCCCCGACCACGGCCTGCGCCGCATGCGCCGCATCTTGTTCCGGCAGATGCCCGCCGGCGATCGCGGCGCGCAAGCGCGTCTCGAACTCGCCCGCAAGGGCTTGGCGGTAGCCGAGCCGCACGACGCCGATCTCGGCATCGACCGGCTCGGCAATGACCGCCCAAGCGAGCCTGCGGTCCTGCACGGCACGGGCCGCGAACGTGACGACGGCGGCGGCGAGCGCCGACAACGGCCCGGGCGCGGCATCGGCGGCGGCGCGCATGGCGGCGAGCTCACGCTCCGAAACGGCGGCGACCAGCGCATTCACCAGGTCGGTCTTGGACGGGAAGTAGCGATAGACCGTGCCGGCGGCGATCGCTGCACGCTCGGCGACCGGTGCGATCTGGACGGCGTCCATGCCCTGCTCGGAGGCGAGCGCGCGCGCAGCCGCAACGATGGCGTCGCGCCGCGCCGAGAGGCGCTGGATCACTCGTTCGGTGCGCCGATAGGCCACGAATCACCCTCAAAGAGTGAACCATAGTTCATGGTGCTGGAATCATCGAGTGGGCTTGATCGATGCGCCGCAAAGGCGCTGGCGGATCTGAGTGGGCGCTTGCGAGTCTCAGGGCACCAGCACCGGGCCGCTCGTCACCGTCCTCAACTTCCAGTCCTGCGTGAGCCCTCCGAGCTCCAACTTGCCCGCCAGGTAGTAGAGGCGCTTGGTGTCGGTCGTGTTCGCCGTGCAGAAGCGGTCTTGCAGGTAGAATGGCGGCGTCGCTTGGTAGTACAGCGTGGCTTGCACCGAAAACGGCTTGCCGCCGCCCAGTTCGGACAGGGGAACGCGATACCACAGCGAGTCGCGGCCTCCCGAGCCATAGTCGGGATCGTTGCCGATGCCCACCGGGCTCGTGTCTTCCGCCATATCGCGGTCTGCGCCAAGGCCCAATGCGATCTTGATGCGATCGGCGAGGCTTAGAAAACCCTCCGGAAGCAGGCGGTTGTCCTTCAGCTTGGCGCAGAGCGACAGGAAGCTCGTGGTCAGGTGCCCCTCTGGCCGGGCATGCGCGCCACATGTGGGCGCCTCCACGTCTGGAGGTGCCTAGACCAGTTCCTGATAGATCTGCGCCTGATCCTGCCGCCTGATCTCCTCGTAGTGCGGCTGGTGAACACGCGCGTCCGGATCGATGCGCGACGAGCAGTCCGGTTTCCACCACAGCTCGCCGGGAATCGGCGCACCGTGCTGATCGACAATGACGCCGGCGCCATTGGTGCGCCCCGATGACCATAGCGTCTTGCCGTCCTTATCGAGAACATTGAATTCGATGAACGCGCGGCGGAAACCGACACCAGACGGGAACTTGTGCCCGACCCGATTTATCACCGTCACCCGCGCACTCAGCGTCCCGCCCTCGGAGGCGACGTCGGTCACATGCAGGCTCGCCGTCTTGTCGATGGCCTGATCCATCATCGCGTTTTCGGAGTTGGGAATTGAATCGATGCCCATGTCGCTCAGCATCGGATCGGTGCGGCGAATCCCGAGGATGTCCGGGAATTGCCACGCCATCTTCAACAGGAACACATTGAGGCCGACCACAGTGTGCCGACCAAAGCCGGAGCGGACCGGCAGGTCGATGTCCTCGGCCGGCAGGGTGTGCGCGGCCTGCGGAAAGTTGCTGTACTCCTGGATCGCCGCGATCTTGCTGCGGTACAGATCGCCGCGCGGATCCTTGTTGGGCATGTGGCAGCCTTGACAGGACTGCGCGCGCGGACCGCCTCCGTGCAACAGCGGGCCGGCGACGGTCGTCCCCGTGCGGTAGTCGCTGAAGGCCCACTCGGGATACGTGGTCTGCTCATAGACGTGGCCGACCGGCTTGCCGCGATGCAGGACCGCGAAACGCACCGTGTGGCAGCTTCCGCACAGTTCCGGGCTCGTCACATTCTTGTTGTGCTCGGGATCGATGCCGAGCGCCTGTTTCATGGATTGCTTCTTCGGGTCAGGGAACGGCCCGTACAGCGCATCGGGCGGTCCAGTGAGAAAATTGCCGGTGACCGTTCTGGCAAAGCCAGACAACCCGGGATTGGACGCCTGCTGCCGCTGCTCGACGCACCGGTTCTGCGGGGCGTCGCGATACTTCGCCGTATCCGCCTCGCCGAGCACCATGCGATGGCAGGCAGCGCAGGAGATTCCGTCGCGCGCGAGGGCGCCATAGTTGGCGAGCCGGTGGAACGGGTTGTCCTCGGACGGGAACGGCACTGCATCGACGTACTTGCGCTGAAACTCGCCGCAGGCGCCGGTCTCTGCAAGGCGGTCGATCGCCAACTGACGCTGCCCCATGATGCCGTGACATGCGAGGCAGGTGTCCTGGACCAGGGCCGATGAGCCCGGATGGAAGGTTTCGGTTTCGCTCGCCAGCTGCGCAAAAAAGATCGGATCGCGGCCCGCAAGTCCCATCGGCGAACCGCGCCAGGTCCCGTAGGGCGAAATATTGATGAGCTTGTTGTCGGTGCCCGGCTGCGTCATGTCGTATTGCAGGCCGGTGCCGCCGGCGCTGTGGCAGCCCAGGCATTGGTCGGAGGTGACGAACTGGCTGGCGGCGGACGGCTTGCCGGCCTTCATCCAGACATTGTCGTAGGTCTCGGGCGGCATGGCGCCGATGTCGGCACGGGCAGGCGGGCCACCGGGAAGAGAGAACTGCTTGGTGAACGCTGGGTTGTAGGGTGGATCACGCGGCCCGCTCGCTCCCTTTTCGGACGACTGCGCGATGCGGGCATGCAGCGTCTGCCACGACGGATCGAGAAAGAAATTCTGGCTGAGGAACACCAGCGGATCGCCGTGCTCGCCCTTGATGTTCTTGAGGGCGGCGAAAGTCTGGTTGTCCTTCGCGGAGGCGTGGCAGTTGGTGCAGTACTGGCCGAACCCCATGCTCGGATAGGGGCTGCTCGCTGCAGCCGGCCAGTCCGGCCGCCAGCCGGTGTCCTTCCCTCCCCACCATCCCCAGAACCAGCCATCGTGAGAACCGGCGCTGTCGCGCACCATGATCGCGGCGCCATTCACCGTCGGCAGCAGGTAGTCAGGGTCGATCGCGGCACAGGCGTTCGCCGGCGGCGTGTACATCTCCTTTACAGTGATGGCGCCATCGGGAACCGGCTGCGCCGCACCCGGAGTGTCGTGCTGCGGCCTGTTGGCCGCCAGCCACGCGTACATTTCGGGCGAATACCACACGAGCACCGGCGCATGGGTGCCTTTGTAGGTGCCCCTCCACGCGCCATTGCGATAGGTGCCGATCCACGGGCCGGTATCACGGACGCGTTTGTCGACTTTCCACCCTGCAGCCAGATTGCGGTGGCAGAGATTGCCAAAATACTGGTCGAGGCTTTTCTCGTACTCGTCCAGGCGAAGGCCGCTCGGCTTGCGCACCACCTGCTCCAGCCGCGCGCAGAGCGCGAGGTCTCTTGGCGCCTGCCGGGTGTCCTGCTGCTCCGGGCAGGGCGTGGAGGCGAGGACCTGCACGGGCGAGGCCACCAGCGCCGCGGCGAGCAGCACGGCAGGTCGGGCCGCAGATTTTCCGCGCGCCCGCGCACCAGCCCCTGTGGCGCTCATGCTCCACCTGTCGCAGCGACGCCGGAGCGCAGAGAGGGGGTTCCGGCTCTTGTCAACTTACGGTAGCTGAGAGGCTCCGTGCGCGCAACTGACTGATCGTGATCGTCGGGGTAATGGCCTCCGGATCGATCTTGACGTGGATGATCGCGGGCTTTCCGGACGCCTTCGCCTGCTCGAACGCGGCGGCAAAGTCCGCAGTCCTCTCCACGGTGGCGCCGAAGCCGCCGAAGGCGCGCGCATAAGCGGCGAAATCGGGATTCTTCAGCTCCGTCGCCGACACGCGGCCCGGATATTCGCGCTCCTGGTGCATGCGGATGGTGCCGTACATGCCGTTGTCGACCACCACGAAGATGACCGGCAGCCGGTATTGCACGGCGGTCGCGAACTCCTGACCATTCATCAGGAAGCAGCCGTCGCCCGCGAACGCTATGACGGTGCGTTCGGGATAGAGCCGCTGGGCGCCGACCGCGGCGGGCGCGCCATAACCCATCGAGCCGCAGGTCGGACCGAGGAAGCTGCCGAACCGCCGGAACCGCATGAAGCGGTGCACCCAGCCGGTGTAGTTGCCGGCACCGACGGTCACGATCGCGTCGGGCGGAAGATGCTCGCGCAGCCAGACGGCGATCTCGCCCATGTTCACGGCGCCCGGCATGTCGGTTGGCCGCTCGGTCCAGCCGAGATAGTCGGCGTGCGCCGCCTCGGTGTCGGCGCGCCAGCGGATCTCGTTGGGGGGTGGCAGCCCCTCCAGCGAGGCGGTGAATTCGGTCGGGGCGGCGTGGATCGCAAGGTGCGCCCGATAGACCCGGCCGAGGTCCTCGGCGCCCGGGTAGACATGCACGAAGGTAGCCTGCGGCGTCGGGATGTCGAACAGCGTATAGCCCTGCGATGGCATCTCGCCGAGCCGTCCGCCCACCATGATGACGAGGTCGGCGGCCTTGATGCGCGCCAGCAACTTCGGGTTGGGCCCGATGCCGAGATCGCCGGCATAGGACGGATGCAGCGCGTCGAACAGGTGGAAGCGCCGGAACGTGGTGACGACCGGCAGCGCGAACCGCTCGGCGAAGCGTTGCAGCGCCGCGCAGGCGGCCGGCGACCAGCGGCTGCCGCCGATGATCATCAGCGGTCGCTCGGCGGCCCCGATCAGCTTCTGCAGCCGCGCCATCGCGGAGAGCCCCGGCCAGGTCTCGATCGGCTCGGCCGCCGCCACGTCCGCCACCGCCACCCGCTCGGTGAGCATATCCTCGGGCAGCGCAATGACGACCGGGCCCGGGCGGCCGCTGGTGGCGGTGTGGAACGCGCGCGAAACGATCTCAGGGACGCGCGCCGGTTCGTCGATCTCGGTCGTCCACTTGGTCATCGAGCCGAACACGGCGCGATAGTCGAGCTCCTGGAACGCGTCGCGCCCGCGCATCTCGCGCCCGATCTGACCGACGAACAAAATCATCGGGGTGGAATCCTGCTGCGCGATATGGATGCCGGGAGACGCATTGGTGGCGCCGGGGCCGCGCGTCACGAACGCAACCCCCGGCCGCCCGGTGAGCTTCCCGATCGCCTCCGCCATCATGGCCGCGCCGCCTTCCTGGCGGCAGACGGTGACGTCGATGTCGCGATCGTGGAACGCATCGAGCACCGCCAGATAGCTTTCGCCCGGAACGCAGAACGCGTGACGCACGCCCTGCAGGATCAGCTGGTCGACCAAAACTTCGGCGGCGGTCCGCGCATTGTCTTTGGCACGCATGGACGAAACTCCGAGGCGCGAGAGCGGGCTTGTTCCGACTTATCAACGTCGGCCGATCTTGTCATGTCCCGGGTAGGCGGCCTGGATGGCTTCGTCGCTGCGCGCATTGCGGTGACGGCCACAGCGCCCGCCTTGACTTTCGACGCCGCAGGTCATCGGGTGCCGGCATGAGCGAGCGAACGGAGGTGACCAGTTTCCGCGAAGAGGAATTGCTCGCCGACGTGATCGCCGGGCTGATCGCGGACGTGCGGCATGTCGCCGTCGGCAACGCCTCGCCGATCCCCGCCACCGCCGCACTGCTGGCGCAGGCGCGCAACGACAACGGGCGCCCGTACGTGTCGCTGCTGGGGAGCCGCAGGCACACCTTCTTCACCGACGGCGGCCGCGAGCTGTTCGACTGCGCCGGCCAGGGGCGGATCGACGTGTTCTTCCTGTCGGGCGGCCAGATCGACGGCCACGGCAACATCAACCTGGTCTCTACCGGCGCCTACGACAGTCCGCAGGTACGGTTTCCCGGCTCGTTCGGCTCCGGCTACCTGTATTTCACGGTGCCGCGGGTCATCCTGTTCCGGCTCGAGCATTCGCGCCGCACGCTGGTGGCGAGGGTCGACTTCGTCAGCGCGCCGGGCACGTCGCCGGCGAATGTCCATCGCCCCGGCGGCCCGATCGCGCTCATCACCAACCGCTGCTTCTTTGCATTCGACCGGGTGGTCGGGGGCTTCCGGCTGGTCAGCGTCCATCCCGGCCACACGCTCGCGGAAGTGGACGAGAACACCGGCTTTGCGTTCGCGCGCCCGGACGTCGTGCCGGTCACGCCCGCGCCGTCACCGGACACGCTGCGGCTGCTGCGCGACGACGTCGCCCCGCAGGTGGCGGAGGTCTATCCGTTGTTCGCAAGAAGGGTGTTTGGCCGGCAGCGAGCGTCAGCGCAGCGGCGGAGACGCAGCGGAAGGCCAAGACCCTCATGAGATGAAAACGAGCCGACAGCTTGCCAAAACCATGAACGGCGCCAGCGGCGCCGTCCTTGTCGCCATGATGCGTGCCATCACGGCACCTTTGCTGCACGCACGGCACGGCGCCCGCGAGCGCCCCGGCGGCAAGGCGCCGTTGACGAGCGTCGATGTGGCAAGGCCGAGCGGCCTACCGGAAATCGGAAAATGGATGCTCGACCGGGATGGCACGGTGGCGCACTGGCTGGGAGAGACCTACGAGGGCAAGCACCTGCATGAGCCGATCAACGTAATCCTGCTCGATGCCGACGCGACCAGCGCCGATCACGCGCGACAGAGGCTGCTCGCGGCCGCCGCAGCGGCGGGATATCCGATCCGTTTCGGACATTCCGCCGGGTATCGTGGCTACATTGCCGGCGAGATCCATGCCCAGTTGCCGGCCGGGCGCGACGACGCGTTCTCGAATCGCGTCTTCGAGCTGAGCAACAATCACGGCCGCCTGTTCGGGCCGCATCGGACGAACGGCGGCTACGTATTCATCGGCGCCTTTAGCCGGGAAGCCGTCCACCTGCTGCGCTGGCCCGGGCACCGCTACGCGTCATTCAATCAGGCGCGCGATGACTTTGCGCGCGGCCTCGATCGCGGGACAGCGTTCAAGTCGGCCGGTTTCGTGGCGCTGGAGAACGCGATCGTCGGGGACCCGAACGCCACCACCGGGGACCACGATGGGCGCGCCGCACTGCTGCGGGCGGGGAGCCGATAGCTGCAAGCCATTGAGCTCGGCCGCGGAGTGGTCACGCTTATTGGAACGCCTCCTGGCGCTTGGAGCGGATCGCCGGCAACGCGATCAAGACCAGCAGCGCCCCGGAGGCGATCAGCAGCGCGAGGCTGATCGGCCGCTCGACGAAGATCATCGGATCGCCGCTCGAGATCCGCATCGCGCGCCGCAGGTTCTCCTCCATCAGCGGCCCGAGCACGAAGCCGAGCAGCATCGGCGCCGGCTCGCATCCGAGCCTGATGAAGACGTAGCCGAGCACGCCGAAGATCGCCGCCAGGATCACTTCGAAGGCATTGTTGCTCACCGTGTAGACGCCGATGGCGCAGAACATCAGGATGCCGAGATAGAGCAGCCGATAGGGCACGCGCAGGAGCTGCACCCAGAGCCCGACCAGCGGCAGGTTGATGATCACCAGCATCAGGTTGCCGATCCACATCGAGGCGATCAGGCCCCAGAACAGCGTCGGCCGCTCGGTCATCACCTGCGGGCCGGGCTGGATGCCGTGGATGGTCAGCGCCCCGATCATCAGCGCCATCACCGCGTTGCCGGGGATACCGAGGGTAAGCATCGGGATGAACGAGGTCTGGGCGCCGGCATTGTTGGCGGATTCCGGCCCGGCCACGCCCTCGATCGCACCCTTGCCGAAGCGCGAAGGGTCGCGGGCAGTCTTCTTTTCCAGCGCGTAGGCGGCGAACGAGCTCAAAGTTGCGCCGCCGCCCGGCAGGATGCCCAGGAACGATCCCAGCGCGGTGCCGCGCAGGATCGCCGGGAAAGCCAGCCGAAAATCCTCGCGCGACGGCCACAGGTCGCGGATCTTGTGCGCAACCACGACCCGCTGCTGTTGCGGGGAGATCAGATTGGCGATCACCTCGCCGATCCCGAATACGCCGATCGCGACCGGCACGAAGCCGATGCCGTCGGAAAGCGTCACCAGCCCGAAGGTGAAGCGCGTGCCGCCGGTGTTGCCGTCGGTGCCGACCAGGCCCAAGAGCAGGCCCAGTATGATCATGGCGACCGCCTTGATGACGGAGCCGTGCGCCAGCACCACCGCCGCGATCAGACCGAGCACCAGCAGAGAGAAATATTCCGGCGAGCCGAACGACAGCCCAACCTTGGCGAGCGGCGGGGCGAACAGCGCGATGATGAGCGTCGAAACGGTGCCGGCGAACAGCGAGCCGATGGCCGCGATCGCGAGCGCGACGCCGGCGCGGCCCTGGCGCGCCATCTGGTGCCCGTCGATGCAGGTGACGACCGACGAGGTCTCGCCCGGCATGTTCACCAGGATCGAGGTGGTCGAGCCGCCGTACTGGGCGCCGTAGAAGATTCCGGCCAGCATGATCAGCCCGGAGGTCGGGTCGAGGTAGAAGGTCAGCGGCAGCAGGATCGCGACCGTCGGCACCGGTCCGATGCCGGGCAGCACGCCGACCAGCGTGCCGACCAGGCAGCCGATCAGTGCGAAACCGAGGTTGGCCGGGGTGAGCGCGACGGCAAAACCGGTCGCCAGGTAGGAGAGGAGCTCCACCTCACCGCTCCGGCCAGACCGGAATCGTCAGCCCGAGCGCCCAGATGAAAATCGCCCAGGTGAAGAACACCAGCACCGCGGCCGCGGCCGCGACTTCCAGCGGCCGCATCTCGCGTCCGCCGAGCGCGCCGATGCCGATCAGCAGCAGGCCGGCGATCACGATGCCGAGCCGCTCGATTGTGAGCGCGAAGGCAACCAACGCAGTCGGGATCAGCACCAGCGGCCGCCACCGCAGGGGCGGCGGGGCGTCCTCGGCGTCAGCCGCGCGCAACCCCATGATCAGGATCACGCCGCCGAGCAGCAGCAGGATCCAGCACAGCAGCCGCGGCACGTAGCCGGTCCCCATCCGCACCGCGGTGCCGACCGGATAGTTCCGCGACAGCCACAGCCCCAGCAGCGCGAAGGCGATGAACATCAGCCCGGACAGCACGTCCTTGCGGGTGAGCGCGCGCCGCCACAGCGGCCGCGGCGCGGGCGAGCGGTCGAGGCTTCCGGTGCTCATGGGCTCGCGCCGACGCCGGCCACGCGACCCGGGATGATCGGCAGCAGCAGGTAGCCTTCGTACGCGCCGCCGGCATGGACCGTATTGATGCCGGTGTTGTAGTCGGCGTGGTAATGCATGTAGGACGCGCTCCCCACCCCGTCGCGCGGCTGGATGTCGAGGCGGATGCGGTGGCCGCGGGCGAATACCATCGAGGTCGGCCAGATTTCGACATCGACTCGCACGATCTCGCCGGGCTCGAGATAAAGCCGCCGCCGGTGCCGGTGGTAGGGGCGATACGGCAACGACAGCTCCGGATCGAGCTCGCGGTGCGAGACGCGCAGCCAGCCCTTCGCCACCGGAACCGGCGCGCCTTGCTGGCCGGTCTCCAGAACCTCATTGCCGTCCGGGTCGATGTTGCGCAGCGTCAGGAACAGGTCCATGTCCTCGCTCGAGCTCGAGACAAAGAAGCTCGCGGCGATCGGTCCGGTGACTTCGGTGTCTTGCTCGAGCGGCGGCGTTTCGAGCGCGAGGCCCATGCCGGGCTTGATGCCACCGCCCATGACCTGAGACGACGCTGCCGAGGTCGAGCCCATCGAGCCGAGGCTGGTCGCCGGATAGCTGCATGATGCGGCCTGCGGCGGGTTGCGCGCGGCGAGCATTCCGGTTTGCGGCTCCGTGCCGGGCACGGTACCCGAGAGGTCGAAGAACAGCATCGTCCACCGGGTGCGCGCCAGCGGCCATTCATGCTCGTCGCGCCATTCGACCTGGTCGCGGCCCTTGCGGATCGCCAGCTTGACCGGCGGCTCGTCCATGACGCCGTTGTCGATGCCCTTGAGCCAGTAGTCGAAGAAGCGCAGCTGATCGCGCCGGCCGTCCGCGGTGTAGAACGGATGCACGTGCGTGCCGGCGTGCATGCGCAGCTTCTTGTGCTTGGAGGCGGCTCGCATGAACGCCTCGGTATTGCCGCGCAGGTGCAGCGCCATCCCGGACCAGTTGCCGACCGTGAACAGCGGCTGCGTGATCTTCTCCCACTGCGCCTGCGCGGTCCGGAAGGCGCCGCTGTCGAGGCTGTTGCGCAGCCAGAAATGCAGCGTGTTGACCTGCCAGCCGTCCGGCTGGCGGCGCGAGGCGCGCCCGACCAGATGGTGCATCAGGTGCGCCACGAACCAGTTCGGCATGAACAGGCTGAGGATGCCGCCGTGGAACAGCGCGTCGCGGTAGAGATCGGCGAAACCTTCCCACGGGATGATCGCCGCCAATGACGGCGGCTGGAGATTGGCCACGAACCATTGATTGATGGCGTAGTAGGAGATGCCGGAAAGGCCGACCTTGCCGTTGCACCACGGTTGCGCCGCCGCCCATTCGATCGCGTCGTGGAAGTCGATCGCCTCCGCGAGCGACCACGGCTCGCACTGGCCGGCGGATTTTCCGCTGCCGCGCCCGTCGACCCGTACGGCGGCGTAGCCGTTCGGCACCCACCATTCGGGATTGACCGTCTCCCAGTTCATGTAGGGGTTCGGCTTTTCCTCGAGCGTCTCGGGCGGAACCCAGAGCTTGTCCTTCTGGTAGGGGCCGAGGTTCATGATCGCCGGAAACCTGCCGGCGCCGTCGGGCCGGAAAACGTCGGCGATCAGTCGGGCGCCGTCGCGCATCGGGATCGCGACGTCCCTCTCGACCACGATCCCGTAGGCCGGAACGGCGGGCGGCGCATCCATCTTCATGGGGTGACAAGCCTTCCGGAGTGGGCGCGTCTCGGAAGCCCGGCGTGCTTCGAGACGCTGGCGTTGCGCGCGCTCCTCAGCTGGAGAGGCCGTGCATGCCGCCCCCTGCCCTCATCGCGAGCAGCGGTCCCAAGGACCGCCTCGAAGGATGCGCGGACAATGCGCGGAGGAGCCGGCTCTGCCAAGATCGCCCTCAATCCGCCAGGTCGATCTTCACCTCGTCGACGATCTTCTCCCAAAGCTCGCGCTCGCCCAGCAGCCAAGCCTTGGCGTCGGCGGGCGACTTGGTCGGCACCGGGCGCATGCGCTGCTTGCCGAGCGCGTCTTGCCCCGCCGGCGAGTTGACCGCCGACACGATCTCGCGGTGCAGTGTCTCCAGCACGTCGTTCGGCAGCCCCGCCGGCGCGAAGATGCCGAGCCACTGCAGCGTACCGACACCGGGATAACCGACCTCCGCCATGGTCGGCACGTCGGGATAGTCCGGCATGCGCGCGTCGGCGACGAGCGCGAGCGGGCGGATCTGGCCGCCGCGAATGAGCGCCGCGGTGGTCGCGACATTGAGGAAGGCGACGTGCGCGTCGCCGCTCGCCAGGTCCTTGAGCGACCCCGCCGCGCCCTGCTTGTTGGGAATGTGGACGAGCTCGAGGCCGGCGCGCTTGGCCAAGACCTCCATGTCGAAATGGATGAAGCTGCCGACGCCCACGCTGCTGTAGCGGACCTTGCCGGGGTTCTGCTTCGCGTGGGCGATGAATTCCGCGAAGCTTCTAGGCGGGAAGTTGGTGGTGGTGGCGACCAGGAACGCCGTCACGTCGGCGACGCGGGCGACCGGGATCACCTGCTTGAAGTAATCGAACGAGATCTTCTTCGGGAAGATTACCGGCGTGATCACGTTGGTGTTCACGTTGCCGAGCATCAGCGTGTAGCCGTCGGGCCGGGCGCGGTTCAACTCCTCGATCGCAATGATGCCGCCGGCGCCAGGCTTGTTTTCGACCACGAACGGCTGCCCGAGGCTTTGTCGCATCGGCTCGGTCACGATCCGCGCCACGATATCGGTGGCGCCGCCCGGCGCGTACGGCACGATGATGCGCACGGGCTTGCTGGGATACTTGTCCTGCGCCGTGGCGCTGCTGGCGACGGCCAATGAGGCGGCGAACAGGACGATCACGTTGAGGCGTTTCATCGCAGTTCCCTCGCGTCCGAAACCGTGCCCGGGACGCGTTGCAACGCCCAGGACACCGGCGGGCCAAATCGGCCACCTACTCCGTCAGCTCGATCTTGACCTCATCGGTGACCTTCTTCCACAGCGCGATCTCGTCCTGCAGCCACTTCTTGGCTTCCTCCAACGATTTCGACGGCACGATGTTGAAGTACTGCTTGCCGAAAGTCTCCTTCACCTCCGGCACTTCAAGCGCCTGCAGCACGGTCCTGCTGAGGATTTCGAGCACCTCCTTCGGCGTGCCGGCGGGCGCGAACAGCCCCTGCCAAGCGAGCGTGCCGACGCCCGGATATCCCGCCTCCGCAATGGTCGGCACGTCCGGATACTCGGGCAGCCGCGTCGGGTTGATGAGCGCGACCGGCCGGATCTGCTCGGCCTTGATCATGGGCTTGGCGCTGGCGACGTTGAGGAACGCGACTTGCACGTCGCCGGTCGCCATGTCCTTGAGCACGCCGGACGCGCCGGCCTTGTTCGGGATCGCGTTCATCTCGATCCCGGCGCGCCGGGAGAAGACCTCGGTGTCGTAGTGCGGATAGCTGCCGACGCCGACATGGCCGTAGCGCACCTTGCCCTTGCTCTGCTTGGCGAGCGCGACCACTTCGGCCAGCGTCTTCGGCGCGAAGTCCTTGCTCACCACGATGAACGCCGGAATGTCGACCAGGCGCGCCACCGGCACCACGTCGCGCTCGTAGTTGATGGAGAACTTCTTGGCGTGCACGGTCGGGGTGATGGCGTTGGTGGTCACGTTACCGATGAACAACGTGTAGCCGTCAGGCCTGGCGCGGGCCATCTCCTCGATCCCGACGATGCCGAAGGCGCCCGGCTTGTTCTCGGTGACGAACTGCTGGCCGAGGATGCGCCCCATGTGCTCGCCGAGGAACCGCGACACGATATCGGTCGCGCCGCCGGGCGCGTACGGCACAATGATCTTGACAGGCTTGCTGGGGTATTTGTCTTGCGCCGATCCGGTGCCGGCCGCCAACGCGATGCACAGCGCCGACAAGAGGATCGTGCTCAGCCGTTTCATTTTTATCCTCCCTTGACTCCGGTTCAATCGTTGCGGCGATGCTCGCGCGAAGCAGCGCCCTTGCCTCATGCCCCCCTTCGTTAGCCGGGCCGCATCGTCAAATTCGATTCACCGACGCCGCCGCTCAAGCAGCCTTGATCCCGTGCAGGCTGTGCGAGGCATCCTTGACGGTGAAGAATACCACGTCGGCGTCGGGCGTTGCCCTGCCCCCATGGACGATATTGGCTGGCACGTAGAGCAGCGAGCCGGCCTTCGCCTCGATCTCCTTGCCGTCGATGGTGGCGCGGAACGTTCCTTCCAGCACGTAGATCCATTGCTCGTTGGGATGGGAATGCAACTCGGCGCCGGTGCCGGCCGGCATGCGCATCAGCGCAACGATCATGCGGTCGCCTTCGACGCAGGCGCCTTCGACCGAGGAGTAGTCCGGCCCTCCCTTGATGGGATTGATGCCGGCCAGATCGAAGATGTGCTCGCCCGGTCCGGCGCGCTTGGCGCCCGGTGTGCGCGCGGCCGGCGCTGGGTTCGACATGCGGCCTCCTCCTCGCTGTTTTCTCGACGGTCGTCGCGCGCGACGTTATCATGAGTTGCGGGCCGGCGGTCATTCGCGGTTCGCTGCCGCAGCTCGCTGCCGCAGCACCGGTTGCAACCTCCAACCACACTAGATCACCGCCGCAGGGGCGCAAATCGGTTGCCGTAATGACCGTGATTAGAACCCCTAATGCGCACGGCCGGGGGGACGGCGATATCAACCTCGTTGCGGCTGGCCCAGAGCCGCCCTACGATGCCGTTAGAGCGCAAGAACAAATTTGAAGATGCGCCGGCCCACGTTTCGTCTGACGACGGGCCGCGGGTGACCGGTGAGTGCGCCAAACGCGGGCGCTCGCGCGAAGCCACGGCGGCCGGGGAGGACTAATGCTTCACCGCCACTTGCGACACTCGCGCACGATTCTGCACCGGTGCGCATGCGGCGGCACGCAAGATCGTCGACGACGGTCTCGGCAGCACGCCGTGAAGCCATCAGGCGTTCGATAGGACGGGAAACCAGACAACAAACTCCTGGGAGGAAACCATGACGGTAGGGAAGATCACGAGGCGGCGACTGCTGGAAGGGGGTGTCGGTCTCACGATGGCGAGCTTCGTGCCAGGGAGCGGGATACCGCCGGTGTTCGCAGCGGACGAGGACGACCGCGTCGTCGCGGCCGCCAAACCGCTCGGCGCGGCCGAGTTGCGCGGCATGATCTGGTCGAACTACTACGTGCCGATGCAGCCCGCGATGGAGGAATTCAAGAAGCTCACCGGGATCGGCGTCGGATCAATCCAGGACATCTCGATCTTCGACGCGCCGCAGCGCGCAATGGCCGAAGCGGTGTCGCGCTCGCCGCAATTCGACTTCTTCCACATCGACTCGAACATGATCCCATCGCTCGCGTCGGCCGGGCTGCTCGAGCCGCTCGACGAATACATGAAGAAGGCGAACTTCAAGATCGACGCGGTCGGCGATTTCGCCAACTTCATGACCTACAAGGGCAACACCTACGGCATCATCACCGACGGCAACGTGCACATTCACTATCTGCGCAAGGATCTGATGGAGAATGCCGACAACCAGAAACGCTTCGAGGACAAGCACGGCAAGAAGCTCGAATTCCCTCAAACCTGGGAAGACGACCTGCGCATCCAGCAATTCTTCCACAATCCCGAGAAGGACATCACCGGCTCCGGTAGCCTGCGCAACCGCGCCAACGGCGCCACCTGGTGGTACATGATGTTCTATTCGGCCGGCGGCTTCCCGTTCGACGATGACGTAAACCCCACCATCAACACGGACGCCGGCAATTACGCCGTCGACATCTATCTGCAGGAGAAGAAGTCCGCCCATCCGGAGTCGGCCGGCTGGGGAACGCCGCAGATGATCCCGCGCATCGTCGGCGGCAAGGTCGCGTCATGCCAGTACTGGGACGGGACGGTGCGGCTGAACGAGAACAAGGAAAAGTCCGCCACCGTCGGCAAGTGGCTGTACGGGCTGGTGCCGGGCTCCGACAAATCCGGCAAGCGCATCCACCGCTCGATCTCCTCGCCGCTCGCAGCCGTGCTGGTCAACAAGTACAGTCCACGCAAGGCACAAGCCGCATATCTGGCGCTGTGGTGGGCAACGCTCAAGAACTCGACGCCGATCGTGGCCGACAAGGTCAACACGTTCCACGACGCCTGGCACAAAGGGCACTTCTCCGCCCCGTCGATCATCGAGAACTATACCCCGGCCGGCATGAAGGCGATCGCGGCGAACCTGCAGGTGGTCAGCCCGCCGATCTACCTGACCGGTTACCTCGAGTTCCAGGATCTCTTGGCGAAGAACCTATCCGAGGCCTATGTGGGCCAACTGCCGGCAAGCGAGGTGCTCAAGCGCACGACCGACGAATGGAACGGCGTGATCAACCGCATCGGCCGGCGCAGGCTCAAGGAGGAGCTCGCGAGCTACAAGGCGGTGATGCCGAAGCACGACAAGCCGGCCTGATGCGCTCGTACCGGGCGCAGCGCGGCACGTTGGTGGCGCGCTGCAGCCCCGGGCCTTCCGGGTTGTTCCTCACCACCAATCGACCGCGGTCCCGCATCTGCAGGACACGAGATCATCTGAGCTCATGCGGGGCATAGCTTGGCAGTAGCAGTGTCTTCAGCCGCAGGGCTGCCGGCGCAAATGTCCGCGCGCGAAGCATCGCGCACGCGGGCGATTCGAAGATTCAGGTGGTCGATTCTGGCGCCGCTGATCGCGCTGTTCGTGCTGGTGCTGATGCCGGTGCTGTTCCTGCAGCTCTACTTCTCGTTCCATCAATGGACGGTCTACCTCGGCAGCTGGTGGGACGCCGAGTGGGTCGGCCTCGACCTGTTCCAGGAGGTCTTTACCGATCCAAGGTTCGGCTGGGCGATTGCGCGCTCGCTCGGCTTCGCGACCGCCTCCACTGTCGGCTGCTTCATCCTCGGCTTCGCGCTCGCCTACCTGATGCGCAAGCCGTTCCCGGGCCAGCCATTCTTCTACGTGATCTTCATCCTGCCGATGCTCACGGTGCCTATCGTGATCGCCTATACGGCCGAGATGATGCTGTACCAGAGCGGGCCGATCAACGACATCATCAGCCGCCTGAGCGGCACGGAGTTCAAGCCGGCCTGGCTCACCGATCCTCGCGTCGCAATGCTGGCGGTGACCTTGCTGGAGATTTGGAATTGGACCCCATTCTCCTTCATCATCATGCTGGCGGGGCTCGCGGCAATCCCGAAGGAACCGATCGAAGCGGCCGAGATCCTCGGCGCATCGCGCTGGCGCATTTTCTGGGAGGTGCAGCTGCCGTTGCTGCGGCCGGTGATTCTGCTGGCGCTGATTCTCCGCTTCCTGGAGGCGATGGCGGAATTCCCCAAGATCTGGGCGCTGTTCCAGGGCGGCCCCGGTACCGCGACCGAGACCATTCCGGTCTACATCTTCCTGACCACTTGGCAGTACTTCCAGATCTCGAAAGGCGCCGCGCTCTCGTACGTGGCCATGCTGCTGATGATCGCGATCGTGCTGCTGGCGATCCGGCTGCTGCAACGCGAGAAGCGCGCGCTCGACGCGATGTACGCCAAACCGGCACCGGGGGCGTAGCGGCGAGATGATGCCTATGCGGTCCCTGAACGAAAATGCGGCTGGGCTTCATCCCTCTCCCGCGAAGCCAACGCGGGAGGCCGCGCGCAGCGCGGCCGGGCGGGGGCGTGCGAAGGAACCCCACCTGTCTCCTCGCGCGCTCGCGCGCGCTCGGAGTCACTTTCCCCTGCCAGGGGAGGGATAAGTTGACCAAGTCGAGGCGCCGCCGCATCACGACAGTCGTGCGCTACGCGGTCCTGGGCGCGTGGGCGATCGTGGTCTTCTTCCCGATCTATTGGATGATCTCGACCTCGTTCAAGCCCGACACCCAGTGGTTCGCGTGGCCGCCGGTCTATTTCCCAAGCCCGCCGACCTTCAGTAACTACATGAACGTGTGGTTCGGGGTGCAGGAATATGCCGAAACCCAGTACATCCAGTCGCTGCAGAAGCCGCTGATCGCGCTCCGCAACTCGCTGGTGATCGCGTTCACGTCCACGCTCATGGCAGTGACGTTCGGCGCGGTGCTCGCCTACGGGGTCTCGCGCTACCGCATCCTCTCGGAGGTGCGGATGTTTCAGCTGCTGATGCTGCGGATGATCCCGCCGATCGTCGTGGTCGCGCCGCTCTCGCTCTACTACTCCGCGCTCGGGCTGCTCGACTCAATGTTCGGATTGATCGTCATCTATTTCCTGACCAGCCTTCCGTATGCGGTGTGGATGACCAAGAGCTTCATCGACGAGGTGCCGCGCGAGATCGAGCAGGCCGCCGAGATCCTCGGCGCGTCCCGCTGGCGCACGGTGTTCGAGATCGTGCTGCCGCTGATCCGCTCCGGCCTGGTCGCGACCTTCCTGTTCATCCTGATCCTGACCTGGAGCGAATACCTGCTCGCCTTCATCATCGGCAAGACGCAAGCCGTGACGCTGCCGGTCGAGCTGTCGAAATACCAGGGCACGTCCGAGGGCCGGGTCTATGGTCGGCAGGCGGCGCTTGCGGTCGGCATCACGATCCCGCTGATGATCGTCGGCCTCTTCATCCGCAAGCATCTGGCGCGCGGCTTCTCGTTCGGCATGGTGCGGAGATAGCGGTGGCGCGCATCGAGCTTACCGGTTTGCACAAGAGTTTTGGGTCCGTCATCGCCGTCAAAGGGCTCGATCTCGCCATCGAGGACGGCGAGTTCGTCGTGCTGGTGGGCCCCTCGGGCTGCGGCAAGACCACCACCCTGCGCATGATCGCCGGCTTCGAGGATCCGACCGCCGGAGAGATTCGCATCGATGGCCGCGTGGTCAATGATCTGGAGCCGCGCGACCGCGGGCTCGGCATGGTGTTTCAGACCCACGCGCTGTTCCCACACAAGACGGTGGCGCAGAACATCGAGTTCGGGCTGCGCATGAAGAGCGTGCCGCCGCAGGAACGCAAGCGCCGCGTGCGCGAGGTGGCGGAGATGGTGCGCATCGGGCACCTGCTCGACAAGATGCCGAGCCAATGCTCCGGCGGCGAGTCGCAGCGGGTCGCGCTCGCCCGCACCCTGGTGACCAACCCCTCGACCTTCCTGCTCGACGAGCCGCTGTCGAGCCTCGACGCCAAGCTGCGGCGCGAGCTGCGCGCCGAGTGCGACCGGCTGCATCAGGAGCTCAAGCGCACCTTCATCTTCGTCACCCACGACCAGGAGGAGGCGATGACGCTCGCCGACCGCATCGTGGTGATGCGCGAGGGCGAGATCGAGCAGATCGGATCGCCGATGGAGATCTACGGCAACCCGGTCAGCTATTTCGTCGCCGATTTCTTCGGGTCGCCGTCGATGAACCTGGTGTCGGGCGAAATCGTGCACGAGGCGGGCGCCGCCCGCTTCCGCGCCGCCACCTTCGAGGTTCCGTTGCCGGAGCGATTGCGCGATGCGCCGCGCGGGCGCGCGACGCTCGGCACGCGGCCCGAGCATGTGCGTGTGCGGTCAAGCGACGAGGGCGCGATCAAGCTGCCGCTGCGGCTGGTCGAGCCGCTCGGCAAGGACACGCTGCTCTATTTTGACGACGGGAGCGAGCGTGCCTTCGTGGCGGTCACCGAAGGGTTCGCGATGGCCGAGGAGCTCGAGGCCGGCGCGCGCGTGTCGCTCGATCTCGACCCGCGACGGCTGTACCTATTCGGTGCGGACGGGCGACGGATCGCTGCCGTCCATTCTTAGCGAGCCATCCCGGTGCGGATCGGGATCACATGCGCCATATTACATCCCATGTCTTACATCCCATGTCGCCTCAGGAACGTATCCGAACCGTCAATGCGCAATACATCTGTACCTTTCGGCCCGAGCCCGAAGGGGGGTTACACGGTCCTTTGCGCAGCTTTTCCAGAGATCGTGAGCTACGGTGCCGCGCTGGAGGAAGCTCGAAGCAACGCACGAGAGGCGATCGAGCTTTGTTTGGAAATCTATCGAGAACGGAGGGACGCGCTACCTCCCTTCGATGAAGACCCGAGGGAGACAATCAGCGAATTGGTGCCGGTCAAGCTGGCCTAAATATGAGCCGGCTGCCTCGTATTACGGCTCGAGACATGCTCACCGCGCTCCAGAGGGTAGGCTTCGTGGTGCTCCGCTCGAAAGGAAGTCATCATTTTCTGAACGCATCGAAGCGACCTCGCCCGACGCGCAGTAATCGCAATGCATCCGGGAGATCTCCCGCAGGGAACAGTGCAAAATATTCTCAAGCAAGCGCGGCTCACGCGCGATGAGTTTCTGAGGCTGCTTTGATGTAGCACCTACCTATTTTGGGTTAAGCGACCTTCACCGGCCTCCCCTCCTTGGACGAGCGCACCACCGCCTCGAACCCCTGCACGCCCATCAGGACCTCGTCCAGCGGCACCGGGAACGGTGCCTTGCCGCGCGCCGCCGCTGCGAAAGCGGCGAGCTCCGCCTGCAGCGTGTCGAAGCCTTTGGTCTCGACGGTCTCCATCGGCCCCGCCGGCTCGCGCGGCCGCGGCGGCGCCGGCTGGAACGTGAAGGTCTCCAGGCTCGGTTTGCTGATCTCGGCCACGCCCTTGGAGCCGTAGACCGCGAAACTGTAGGCCGGCGCCGTCGAGAGCGAGCAGAAGATCGATCCGGTCACTCCGTTCTTGAACTTGACGAGGATGCTGGTGGTGTCGTCGACGTGCGGCACGGCGCGGCGCGTGGTGACGCAGTAAGCCTCGTCGGCGGACCCGAACAGGGCGATCATGCTGTCGAGCGTGTGGATGCCGATGCCGGTCATGGCACCCGCCGGCGTCTCCTCAGGCTTGGCCCGCCAGCCATCCGGCGGCAGCGCGACCGCCGACAGCGCGGTCTGCACGCCGATCACCGCGCCGACGTCGCCGAGGCGCCCGTCGCGCACGCGCGCCTTGAGCTCGGCCATCGACGGGTGGAAGCGCCGGTTGAAACCGACCGCCAGCACGACGCCGGCTTGGCGCGTCGCCTCGATCGCCGATTCGGCATCGTCCGCCGTGAGCGTGAACGGCTTCTCGGTGAACACGTGCTTGCCGGCAGCGGCGGCGCGCCGCACCTGCTCGCCGTGCTGGCTGTGCGGCGTCGCCAGCACCACCGCCTCGACCGACGGATCGGCGAGCGCGGCGTCATAGGAATCGACGAGCCGGATTCCCTTCTGGCGGCAGAACTCATCGGCCGCGCCCTTGGTGCGCGTGTGCCCGACCACGAACTCAACGTCGCCCTTTCGGTGCGAGGACTCGACCAGCGTCTTTCCCCACCAGCCGAGGCCGACGATCGCCGTTCGCAACATTGATTGCCCCCATTACGCTTTCTTATGACGCGGACTGTCCGCAGGTCACGAAAGCGACAGCGTTGCGCGCGTGTCAACATGCCCATAACGTCGCCCGCGAAGTTGCGCGCGACCGGAGAACCGCATGAGCTACCGCGAGGTGAGCGAAGTTCGCGACGGTATGCAGATCGACTGGGACATGCCGATCGAGATGGACGACGGTCTTGTGCTGCGGGCCGATATCTTTCGTCCGCCGCAGAAGGGCCGTTACCCGGTGATCCTGACCTACGGGCCGTACGCCAAATGGCTGCATTTCGAGGACGGCTACCGCACCGCCTGGAAGCGCATGGAGGAGAAGCACCCCGACGTGATGGCGGGCTCGTCCAACCGATATGCCAGCTGGGAGGTCCCGGATCCGGAAAAGTGGGTGCCGCACGGATATGCCTGCGTGCGCGTCGACTCGCGCGGCTGCGGCCGCTCGCCCGGCTATGTCGAGCACTGGTCGCCGCGCGAGACCAAGGATTTCGCCGCCTGCATCGAATGGGCCGGCGCGCGCAGCTGGTCGAACGGCAAGGTCGGCTTGAGCGGGATCTCGTACTACGCCGTCAACCAATGGCAGGTCGCGGCGCTCAACCCGAAGCATCTGGCGGCGATCTGCGTGTGGGAGGGTTTCGCGGATTTCTACCGCGAGCTCAGCCACAACGGCGGCATCTATTCGACCTTTGCGCACAACTGGTACGACATGCAGATCCGCACCGTGCAGTACGGCCTCGGCAGCAAGGGCTATCGCAGCCGCATGAACGGCGATTGGGTGTCCGGGCCGGAGACGCTGAGCGACGAGCAAATGGGGTCGAACCGCTACGACCTCGGCAAGACGTTCTTTGCCCATGCGCTCGACGATGCTTACTGGAAGTCGCTGACACCCGACCTGACGAAGATCAAGGTGCCGCTGCTTTCGGCGGCCAATTGGGGCGGGCAGCCGCTGCACCCGCGCGGCAACTTCGAGGGGTTCGTGCGCTCGTCATCGAAACAGAAGTGGCTGGAAGTGCACGGCATCGAGCATTGGACGCACTACTACACCGACTACGGCGTCGGCATTCAGAGGCGGTTCTTCGACTATTTCCTCAAAGGCCAACGCAACGGCTGGGACAAGGAGCCGAAGGTGCGCCTCCAGGTGCGTCATCCGGGCGAGAGATTCGTCGATCGCTACGAGGACGACTGGCCGATTCCACGCACCCAATGGACCAAGCTTCACCTCGACGGCGAGACGTACCGGCTGGCGGCGCGACCGGGAGGCAGCGCCAAGGTTACGTTCGACGCCCTTGGCGACGGGGTCACGTTCATGACCGCGCCGATGGCGGAGGCAACCGAAATCACCGGGCCGGTGGCAGCGAAACTGCAGATCTCATCCTCGACCGAGGATGCCGATCTCTTCCTGGTGCTGCGCGTGTTCGCGCCCGACCTGCGCGAGGTGGTGTTCCAGGGTGCGCTCGATCCACACACTCCGATCGCGCAGGGCTGGCTGCGCGCCTCGCATCGCAAGCTCGACCGCAAGCTCTCCCTGCCGTATCGGCCGTACCATTCCCACGACGCGAGGCAGCCACTCACGCCGGGCGAAATCTACGAGCTCGACATCGAGTTCCATCCGACCTGCATCGTCGTGCCGAAGGGTTACCGCGTCGCGCTCACGGTGCGCGGGCGCGACTATGTCTACCCGGGCGGCAGCGGGGGTAGGCTCTCGAACATGAAGAACGAATTCACCGGCGTCGGGCCGTTCGTGCACGACGACCCGCGCGACCGGCCGGTTGCGGTGTTCGGCGGCAAGACCACGATCCATCTCGGCGGTAAGGGCGAGAATTTCGTGCTGCTGCCGATCATTCCGCCGAAGGCGCAGGCCAAGGCCAAGCGCGGCAAGCCGGCTGCGAGGGAGCGACGCCGGCGGTAACCACGGCGGCGCTTCTGCGCACGACTGTCATCCCGGTCGAGCCCTCGGATCGGCGCCTCGCGCCGTCCGAGGACAGGCTCCGCGAGAGCCGGGATCCATCGCACCCGCAGTCGAATATTCTCTCGAAAACACTGGGTTTCATGGATCCCGGACAGCCGCCTTCGGCGGCTTCCGAGATGACAGGCTCACAAGCCGAGCCGCGCCATCATCGCCTTCGGATAGCGGTCACCCTGGGTGATGCCGGGCTTGAAGGTGCCATCAAGCGCGTCGAGCGTAGAGGTCGACGGCTTGACCTCGGTCGCCTCGGCATTCTCCTCGAGCCACCGGCGCTTGCTCGAGCCGGCGAGCGGCACGACCTGCGGCTGGCGCGACAACAGCCAGGCGATGGCAAGCTGCGCCGGCGTGCAGCCCTCCTTGCCGGCCAGCGCTTTGAGCTCGTCGACCAGCCTTTGATTGGCCTTGGCGTTGTCGCCCTGGAAGCGCGGCATGTCGCGGCGGCGATCCTTCTCCGGCAGGGCATCGGCCGCGCCGACGCGGCCGGTCAGGAAGCCGCGACCGAGCGGGCTGTAGGCGACGTATCCGATCCCGAGCTCGCGGCAGGTGGCGAGGATCCCGCCCTCGACGTCGCGCGTCCACAGCGAATACTCGGTCTGCAGCGCCGCCATCGGATGCACCTTGTGGGCGCGCCGGATGGTCGCCGCGCCGGCTTCCGACAACCCAAGATGTTTGATCTTGCCCTGCTCCTTGAGCCGCATCATGGCGCCGACCGTGTCCTCGATCGGCACCGTGTCGTCGACGCGATGGATGAAGTAGAGATCGATCACGTCCGTGCCGAGCCGTTGCAGGCTCGCCTCGCACGCCTGCGCGACATATTCCGGCTTGCCGTTGGCACCCGGCTTGCCGTCGGGGAGGCGGATGTTGCCGAACTTGGTCGCCAGCACATAGCTGTCGCGCCGGCCCTTGAGCGCGCGGCCGACCAGCTCCTCGTTGGCGCCGTTGGCGCCGTAGGCATCCGACGTATCGATGAAGTCGATCCCAACTTCCGGCGCCCGATGAATAGTGGCGACCGCCTCGGCCGGATCGGGCTCGCCGTAGATCGGCGTCATGCTCATGCAGCCGAGGCCGATCGCCGACACCTCGAGAGCTCCAAGCTTTCTGCGTTCCATCATGATGCCACCACCGTTGAGAAGACCGAGCCTTTGCCAAGATTGCGACACTATAGCCACCGTGGTTCACTCTGTCCGCCCGCTCGAGCGAAAACCGGAAGGACAAAGAATGGGACACCCTTTCCGCGGCCTTGCGCTGCACACCTGGACGCTCGACACCACGCCGCTGGAAACGACGCTCGACGCCGCCAAGCGGGGCGGCTTCGATGCCGTCGAGCTGCGGCGCGTCGACTTCCGGCGCGGTTACGAGCGCGGGCTGTCGAACGCGCAGGTGCTCGACACGGTCACAGCGGCCGGCCTTCCGGTCGCCGCCCTGGGGCCGGAATACGGCTGGCTGTTCGCGCGCGGCGAGGAAAGCGCGCGGCTGTTTTCGGTGTTGCGCGAGACCTGCCAGAACGCCGTCGCCCTCGACTGCGACCTGCTCATGAGCGCGCTCGGCCCGGGCGACGGCAGCATCGAGGACGCGGTCGTGAGCGTGCGCAAGGCCGGCGAGCTCGCGGGCGAGTTCGGGCTGCGGCTCGCGCTCGAGTTCCAGTTCCAGCACCCGATCGTCAGTCGCCTCGAGATCCTGCGCGATATCATCGCGCGCGCCGGATGCCGCAACGTCGGCCTGCTGCTCGACGCCTACCACCTGCAGCGTGCCGGCCGATCCGGCCGCGGCTTCGAGGAAGTTCCGCCGCAAGAGATCTTCTACGTCCAGTACAGCGACGTGCCGGATGCGCCGCCGCTCGGTACGCCCCCCACCGATCGCCTGCCGCCAGGCAAGGGCGTGGTGCGCTGGACCGAGCTGTTCCGGCTGCTCGCGGAGAAGAGCTACACCGGCTATTTGAGCTACGAAGCCCCCAATCCGGCGCAATGGGAGCGCGCGCCGCACGAGGTCGCCACCGAAGGTGTAGCGGCGATGCGTGCACGGCTCACGCAGACGTTCGAGCGCAGCGTCGCATAGAGACTGCGGCCCGGCGCTGGACATCCCGGTTGCGGCCTGTAAGTAACCCCGCCCATGATAGACGGTCGCCGCGTCGTTGCGCTGTTGCCGGTCGGGGGGGCGGGGAGCCGGCTGTGGCCGCTTTCGGCCGCTGCGCTGCCCAAGCCGTTCCTGAAACTGATCGGCCCGCAGTCGCTCTACCAGCTGACGCTGGCGCGCCTGGCGGCCGCGGCGGCCGATGAGGTCATCGTCATCGCCAACGCCAAGCTCGAGCCTCTCATTCGCGATCAGGCTGCGGAGGTCGAACGGCGGATGCCCGAGCTTCTGCTGGAGCCGTTCGCCCGCGATTCGGGGCCGGCGATCGCGGCCGGCGTGGCGGCGGTGCTGCAAGCGCATCCGGCCAACACGATCGTCATCGCGGCGCCGGGCGATCACGTGATTCCGGACCTGGACGCGTTCGCGCGCGCCGCCGCCGATGCGGCGCGGGTCGCGTCAGCCGAGTGGCTGGTGACCTTCGGCATCCGGCCGACCTCGCCCTCGACCGAGTACGGATATATCCAGCGCGGTGGGCCGCTTGCCGGCCCCGAGGGGGCGTTCGAGGTCGCGAGCTTTCGCGAGAAGCCGGGACAGGGCCTGGCGGAGGCCTATCTGCGCGACGGCTACTACGATTGGAACAGCGGCATCTTCGTCTTCACCGCCCAACTGTTCGCCAAGGAGGCCGAACGGCACATGCCGGAGCTGTGGCGCGCCGCGACGCAGGCGGTCGCCGGCGGACAGCGGCAGGGCGGCAAGATTGTCCTCGACGCCGAGGCATTCGGACGCGCCGACAAGACCTCCCTCGACTACGCGCTCATGGAAAAGAGCCAGCGGGTCGCGACCATCCCGGTCTCATTCGCGTGGTCGGATATCGGCAACTGGTCCTCGATCCACGATGCGCTGCCGAGGGACGCTTCCGGCAACGCGACGACCGGCGACGTCGTCGTGCGGGACGTTTCGAACACGCTGGTGGTCGCGGACGGGGTCAAGGTGGTCGTGATCGGCATGGAGGATACGATCGTGGTGTCGTCGCCGCAGGGAACGTTCGTTGCGCCCCGTTCGCGCGCGGCCGAGATCAAGGGCCTGTCGTGAGGTGCGGGGGGCCGACATGCGAGCGCGCAAGGCGATGACACCTGAATCCGGGCGCGCATCGGCGCAACCGAGATCAAAGGCGACCCCACCTCTTCGCAACTGGGCGATCGAGACCGCGTTGCCGTTCTGGGCGGGGGCCGGCGTCGACGCGCAGCGCGGCGGCTTTCACGAGCGCCTGCAACTCGACGGCACGCCGGACCGTGCCTGCCCGCGGCGCACCAGGGTGCAGGCGCGACAGATCTACGTCTATGCGCACGCGGCCGCTCTCGGCTGGTACCCGGAAGGGACGGCCGTCGCCCTGCATGCGCTCGAGTTCATGCTGGCGAAATGCCGCGCGCCGGACGGCGCGCCCGGCTACGTGCATCGGCTCGCTGCCGACAACTCCGTGCTCGATCCGCTGCGCGACACCTACGATCATGCCTTCGTGCTGCTGGCGCTGGCCTGGCTCGCGCGGGCGAGCGGAGACGCACAGGTGCGCGCGCTGATCGACGAGGTGCTGGCGTTCATGGACGAGCGGCTTTCGGCGTCCGACGGCACGCTGCTCGAGGGATGCTTGCCCCTGTTCGACCAGAAGCCGCCGCCCGAGCCGCGACGGCAGAACCCGCACATGCACGCCTACGAGAGCATGCTGGCGCTGCAGGAGACGATCGCGCATCCGCTCGCGCCCGCGCGCGCGCAAGCGCTGCGGAACCTGTTGGAAGCGAATTTCCTCGACCAGCGAACCGGAACGATCGGCGAATATTTCACCGACGATTGGCGCCGCTGGCCGGATGCACGGGGCGAGCTTGCCGAACCCGGCCATCATGCGGAGTGGAGCTGGCTGCTGCGCCGGCACCAGCGCCTGTGCGGGGTCGAGGCGGAGCCGCTCGCCGACCATCTGCTCAAGGTCGCGCGGCGCGCGGCCGACCCGGCGACCGGCTTCATCGCCGACGAGGTCGACCGCACCGGTGCGATCCGCAAGGCGAGCCGCCGCTGCTGGCCGCAGACCGAGCTCGCCAAGGCGCTGCTGGCGGCCGCCGAGGCGGGCAGCCCGCGCGCAGCCGACCAGGCTGCCGACGTCTTGCGGGGGATCGAAGCCCACTATCTGGCCGGGCCCTTCCCAGGCGGCTGGATCGACCAGTTCGATGCCTGCGGCCGACGTCTGGCGGACACCGTTCCGGCCAGCACCTTCTACCATCTGTTCGGTGCGATCGCGGAGGCGGACCGCGTTCTCGAGCCGATATGATGGCGCCGTTGCCGCCGCGGCTGCGGACCATCGTTGAGGCGGAATACCCGCGCTATTCGGCCGGCGAGATGGCGCGCCGGCGCACGGCGGTCGAAGCGGTGCTGGCCGAGGCCGAGCTCGACCATCTGGTGTTCTGCGGCGCCAATCGCGCCGGTTCGGCCGTGCAGTGGCTGACGCAATGGCCGGTAACGGCGGAGGCGGTCGGCGTCCTGTCACCGGGGTTTCGCGATGCGCTGTTGGTGCAGTACGTCAACCACGCCCCGCTGGCGCAGCGGCTGGCGGGCGAAGCCGAGGTGGCGTGGGGCGGCGAATCCTCGATCCGGCAAGCCGTCGCGGTGCTGGAGCAGCGCGGCGCGCGCGCCGGGCGCGTCGGCCTCATCGGCCCGATGATGTTCGAGCAGCACGGCGCGCTGGCCGCGCGCTTCGGGCCGATCGTCAGCCTCAACCGCGCCTATGTCGGTCTGCGCAAGGTCAAGTCGCCGGAGGAGATCGACTGGTACCGCCTCGGCGCGCATTTCAGCGACGCCGGCATGGCGGCGCTGCGCGACGGCCTGCGGCCGGGCCTGACCGAACGCCAGCTCGGCGATCTGATCGAGCGCGCGTACGTCGCCCACGGCGGCGCCAACTGGATCCACTACATCGGCGCCACCGCGATGCGGGCGCCGGCACTGGCGGTGCCGGCACAGTTTGCCTCGACGCGCCCCGTCGAGGTCGGCGACGTGGTGTTCGCGGAGATCAGCGCGGCGTTCTGGGATCATCCCGGCCAGGTGCTGCGCAGCTTCGCACTCGGCGCGGAGCCGCCGCCGCTCTACCGCGCCCTGCACGCGGCGGCCGATGCCGCCTTCGATGCGATCGCGGCCGCGCTCAAGGCGGGCACGACGCCGCAGCAGGTCATCGACGCCTCGGGCGTGATCGAGGACGCCGGCTTCACCATCGTCGACGACCTGCTGCACGGTTACGGTGGCGGCTACTTTCCTCCCATCCTCGGCTGCCGGAGCCGACCCGCCGGCCCGATATCGGACGAGCCGTTCAGCGCCGGTCAGCTGGTGGTCATCCAGCCCAACGTGGTCACACGCGACGGCCGTGCCGGCGTGCAGACCGGCGAGCTGGTGCTGATCACGGATGCCGGGATCGAACGGCTGCATACGCTGCCGCGCGGCTTCGTGCGGGTGTAGGCTGGTAAAACATCTGGATTTGCTTCGTCGCTTGCGCTTCTCGCGAATGACGGACAGGAGGCCGTCTTTGCGAGCCGAAGGCGAAGCAATCCAGGCTGCGGTGCCGCTTATGTCTTGCGTCCGCGCTGCTGTTGGAAATGGCGCGAGAGGACTGCCGCAACGCACCGCCTAGGCGCGCAGCTGCTCCGCCATCCAGTCGGCGGTCTGCGGGCGATAGCGGTAGGCGCGGTTGTTGGCGACGTGGTTGCCGTCCTCGATGATCAAGAGCTCGACCGGCCCGGACACCTCGCGCGCCAGCCGTTCGGCGTGCTGCCACGGAATCAGGCGGTCGAGCTTGCCGGTGACGACGAAGATCGGGCAGGTGATGCGCGAGGCGACGCCGGTAAGCGACAGCGTCATGGCATGGCGGCGCGCGTCCTCAGGGGTTGCGCAGTGGCTGCGCACGCGGAACGCCTCGCGCGTCAGCTCGGGCAGCGCGTCCCAGCATTCGCTCCACTCGAACGGGCCGGCGAGCGCGATGCAGGCCTTGATGCGCTCATCGAATGCGGCCGCGCGCGGCGCGTAGTAGCCGCCGAGGCTCACTCCCCAGAGGCCGGCGCGGTCGGCGTCGAGGTCGCGGCGCGTCTGCAGCCAATCGAACACTGCCGCGGCCGCGACCTCATAGTCGCCGCGGATGGCGAAATCGTATTCGGCCTCGCCCTGCCCCGGCCCGTCGAACGCGAGCGTCGCGATGGCGCGCGCCAGGAACGGCTGCTCGTAGGCGTCCATCTCCTCCTTGGCGGAGTCAAGACCGGGGGCCATCACCACCACCGGCGGGCGCGCGGCACCGACCGGTTTGCGCAGGATTCCGAACAGCGACTTGCCCTGATAGGGAATCTCCACGCGCTCGCCCGCTGGACGAAGGTGCGGCAGCGCCAGCCGGCGGCACTCGACCGCCTTCATGTGCGCGGCCTGCATCTGCGGCTGGTCGTGCACGAACAGGAACTTGGCGAAGTGGTAGTAGACGCCGGCGCGCTGCAGGTGCTCGCCGGCGCTCTCGAGCTTTTGCCCGGCGAGCGCCGCGCGCCCCATCTCCTCATGCACGGCCGCGCGCGCCGACCAGGCCCGACACCAATCGTCCCAGGAAGCAATCGACGCCGTCACCTCCTCGAAATCTGCGAGCGCGACGCCGTTGGCGACGAAGCGCGGCGCCCAATGCGCGAGCGCCGATCTGACGCGGGGATCTACGGTCATGCACTACCTTCCAATTCGACTCGTTCTTCGTCATGGCCGGGCTTGTCCAGGCTTGTCCCGGCCATCGACGTCTTACTTGCCACTGCGTCGAGCGAAGAAAGACGTGGATGCCCGGCGCTAGGCGCACGCCAAAACTGGTTCCATGATTTGCATCACTCCGCCTTCTCGTCGCGGCGGTACCAGGGCAGGAAGCGGCGGGTGCCCCAGCCGACCAGCGCATCGAAGGCGAGCCCGAAAGCAGTGAGCAGGATCACCGCCACGAAGGCCTCGTCGTGGCGGAAGGTGCGAGTGGCGTAAAGGATGAAGTAGCCGAGCCCGGCGATGGCGGTGAAGAACTCGGCAACGATCGCGCCGATCAGCGCGCGGCCGGCGGCGAGCCGAAGCCCGGCCAGGAAATACGGCGTCGACGCCGGCAGAACCACCTCGAACAGCATACGCAGCCGCTGCGAGCGGAACGCGCGTGCGACCTCGACGTATTCGCGCGGCACCGAACGCGCGCCGTCGGCGACGTTGACGATGATCGCGAACAGCGCAGCAAACACGATGGTCGCGAGCCGAGCCGCGCCGGTATAGCCGAGCCAGAGCGTGAGCAGCGGCAGGATGACGATCATCGGCACCGCGTAGAAGCCGTTTACGTAGTGGCGCAGCATGCGGTCGGCGATGCTGCTGCGCCCGATCGCAAGTCCGATCGCGGTGCCGAGCAGGATCGCGATGGCCAATCCCTGGGCCACGGCCGCAAGCGTGGCCGCGGCCGCGTGCCAGAGCGCCGGATTGGAGAGCGCCTTCGGCATCGCCATCAGGATACCAGTCGGCCGGGCGACGTAGGCCGGCGCGAAGCCGCGTACCACCAGTTCCCAAGCCAGCAGGATGACGAGACCAGCGATCAGGCGCTGGACCATGGTCGACAGCCATGCGGCGGAGCGCGCCTCCGCTGCCAGGGCGGCCCGTGATGAGTCCAGCCCGGATACCGTCATCGCCCTAGTCCCGCCAGCGCGCGAAGCGCCGCTCGACGATCAGCCCGAGGCGCATCAGCGCGACGCCCAACAGGCCGATGACGAGGATGCCGGCGAACACGCCGCCGGTGTCGAAGTTCTGGCCGGCCACCATGATCAGCTGGCCGAGCCCGGTCGGATTGAGGAAGAACTCCGCCGCCACCATCCCGACCAGCCCGCGGCCGATCGCCTGACGCACGCCGGTCATGGTGAACGGCAGCGTGTACGGCAGCATCACCTCGCGCCACAGCGCCCACTCGCCGGCGCGGTAGGAGCGCGCCACCTCGACCAGCTCCGGCTTGATCGAGCGCGCGCCTTCGATCGTGTTGTAGAGAATTGGAAACACCGCGAACAGGAACACCACCAAAACCTTGGGCGCGAAGCCAAAGCCCATCATCGACAGGATGAACGGGATCAGCGCCACCATCGGCGTAGCGTAGAGGATGGTGATGTAGGGCTCGAGTGCGACGCGGATCACGCGCACGCGCGCCAGCAGCAGCCCGAGCGGCATGCCGACCGCAAACGCGAGCGCAAATCCGGCCACGAACAGCGTTGCCGAGCTTACGAACTGCGCGACCAGGTGACCGCTGACGGCCAGTTCCCACAGCCGCACCAGCGTCTCCGAGAACGGAACCAGGAACACCGGGTTGACGCTGCGGCCGGCGATCTCCCACAGCGCGATGCCGGCGGCGAGGCTCAGCAGGAAGGGCGCGTGGCGCTCGACGATGCTCATCGCTCGGCCCCGTGCCGCGCGGGGGAAGCTTCCATCCCTCTCCTGAAAGGGAAGGGTGGCTGCACATGAGCATCAACGAACGTGGAGCCGGGTGCGATCAACGTCGCATGCGAACGCCCCCACCCGACCTCGCTGCGCTCGGCCACCCGCCCCCGCTGCGCGGGGGAGGGATTGGTCCCAGGCCCCTGAGCCGGAGTCGTCATCGCCCTCGCTCGAGCTGGAACTCGGCCTGCCGCGCTTCGCTCCACAGGGTGCTCCAGACGCGTTCGCGCAGGTCCGCGAAGCGGGGCGCGCTCAAAGTATCGCGGCTGCGCGGCCGCGGCAGGTCGACCGCAATGGTCTCGTGGATGGCGCTCGGCCGGCCCTTGAGCACCACGACGCGGTCGCCCATCAGCACCGCTTCCTCGATCGAATGGGTGACGAACAGCATGCTGGTCGGCCGCTGCTCCCAGATGCGCAGGAGCTCGAACTGCAGGATCTCACGCGTCTGTGCGTCGACGGCGGCGAACGGCTCGTCCATCAGCAGCACCGTCGGCTCGATCGCGAGCGCCCGCGCCAGCCCGCAGCGCTGCTGCATGCCGCCCGATATCTGATACGGGTAGGCGTGCTCGAATCCTTTCAGCCCGACCAGGGCGATGAAATGCGGGACGCGCTCGCCGATCTCGGCGCGCGAAGCGCCCGCCATCTTCAGCCCGTAGGCGACGTTGGCAAAAACGGTCTTCCATGGGAACAGGCCGAAATGCTGGAACACCATCGCCATGCCGGCGGTCGGCGCGCGCACGCGCTCGCCGTTGACCCAGATCTCGCCCTCGTCGGCCGCGATCAGTCCATCGACGCAGCGCAACAGCGTGGTCTTGCCGCAGCCGGAGGCGCCGACGATCGAAACGATCTCGCGATCCCCTACTTCGAGGTCGAGCCCGCGAAAGACCTGCAGGGTGCCGTAGCGCTTGCCGAGACTGGCGATGCGAATGCGAACGTTCGGGTGCGCCTCCCGTGGCGCCAGAGTGGTCGCGCTGCGGGCCGCAACCGCGTTCATGCGCGGCTCATTCCGCCGCCTCGATGGCCGGCTTGGCGTCGGCGCGGGCCCAATAGGCGGGATCCTGCCTCGTGCGCGACAGCGCCGCCGCAGTCTCGCAACCCGGCGCCATCGCGGCGTCCGTTCCGGGGAGGACCTGGTGGTGGTCGATGTCGAGCGTGCGCAGCCAGCGCTGCTGCCCCATGGTGAGCGCAATGAAGTAGCCGACCTCGACCAGCTCCGGCTCGCTGAAATGCTTGTGCAACCGCGCCCAGAAGGCATCGTCGGTCGCCAGGTCCCAGGTGATCGCCTCGGCGTAGGACAGCGCAGCCTTCTGGCGCTCGTCGTAGCGCGCCGAGCTCTCGAAATCGATCAGGTCGCGGTAGTCCTCCTCGAGCAGCCCGGCGCTCGCCGCCTTGATCGAGCGCTGGTTGCCGCAATACTCGCACTTCACCGAGCGCGACACATAGATGCGGCACAGCTCCTTGATGCTGTGATCGGCGACGCCGTTTTTGAACACCTCGCGCCAGCTGTTGACGAACGACCAGAACACCGCCGGCACGTGGGCGCGCACCGCCTGGCTTTCCGGCCGCGGCGTGCCCTCGCGGCGGCAGCGGTCGAGTTCGGCGAGCATGGCCGCGTCGGTGATGCGTGCCGGGTCGACGTAGCTGATGCGCGGCTTGGTCATGGGGGGAACCTCCGCGGTGCGTTGTCCTATGATGCCGCAGAATTGAAGGGTGAGCAAAGGCGCGCGCTACCGCGGCAGGAAGATGTGGCCGTTGGATTGGGCAGCCACGATCTCCTCCGCCCGCGCCAGATGCGGGACCACTAGGCCGACCAAGCGAAGGTACCGCTCCAAAGGTTTTCTATCGGCCCGGGTCTTTCCAAAGGAAAAGTCGTCGCGGTCTAGGTAGTATCTTCTCCATCGAATCGGCGTTGAGCTATTCATGATGGGGCAAGCAGCAAAAGCCAATCGAGAATGCATTAGAAAGGCTTACGTCGCCTAAGTGCGAGTCTGCCAATGCCTGGAGGTGCAGGCCCACTCAGCGTGAAAGTACGAGACTGTTGAAACATATGAAGACGACACCTGTGCTCAAATCGGCGGCCGGCGCTCCCGGCGAGGGAGAGCGGCGAGCAATGCGAGGCTACGTCTCACAATACGAATTGGCGGCGCGCCTCATATACGAAGCTATCGCGGCGGGCCACCTTCGGTGGATTGGCTTGGCGGACCGCTCCGCCGGAGACTTCGACGATATTGTCTTGGGACTTGAGGATGGAGTTATTGGATATCAACTCAAGACCAAGCGCGATCCCGAAGCGTTCCACCTTCGAACCTTACTGTTAGGTGCAGCAAAGCTCGGTGAGCGACTGCTGATATCTTGGAGGCAACTAAAGTCCGAGTATCCGGATCTACCTATCAAAGTGACGTTCGTAGCCGACGACTTCCCCCACGCGAGGGACAATCTGCTCGGCGGCTCAAGGAAACGGGGAACATCATCCGCCGCATTACTTCGCACGCACGCAGCCCACGGCGCAGATTGGTCACTCCGCGAGTGGCGCAACTCAGAGTTCGGCCCTTTCATTGACGAGATCGCGACAGGGTTGAAGCTGGCCGATGACGAGTTCGAAGCATTCTGGCGAAGTGTAGCTTTCATCGTCGGGGGCGCGGGACGGCATGCAGGATCAGCTGCTGCCACACGCTACGATGAGAGAAGGCTAAATGATCTGTTTGCACTTCTGCCACGTCTGGTCGCGGATCCTTCAGACAACGATACATGGACTCTTGATGAGCTGCTGCAACGGTTAGGCTGGCAAGATCTCATTAACCTTCGTCATGAGCATGTCTTTCCAACGGACTCTTTTGTTCAAGCGAACCGCAGCACCGAGGATATGCTGCAAAAGGCGCTTACTCTCGCTCATTCGGGCTACGTTGCCCTGCTCGGTCCGCCGGGGAGCGGAAAGTCCACTTTGCTTCAATCAGGGCTGCTGCCGACCCCACGTGCCGTGGTCATTCGCTATTTGGCGTTCGTGCCTAACGAGGGCCAAGGGCTTGGACGAGCGGAAGCCGCTGATTTCCTGCACGATCTTGTCACCCAGCTCAACAAGCAAAATCTAGGACAGCCTATTATTCCGGGGTCTGAACTTCCCGAATTGCAACGGCAGTTCGCGGCGCTTCTCCTTGCTGCTAGCGAACGTTATAGGAAGAGTACCATTAAAACGATCATTGTGGTCGACGGCCTTGACCACGTCCCGCGAGAAGAGCGTCCCGAACATTCGCTGCTCCGGGCTTTTCCCATCGCTTCGGCCGTTCCCCTCGGCGTAACGTTCGTGCTTGGGACACAACGCCTCGATCTTCCTGGTCTTCCCCCATCGATTCGTGACCAAGCCTTGCAAGACGGACGACGAGTCGACATTACGCCGCTCGCGCGAGAGGCCGTTCACCGGCTGGCAGTGTTAGCAGGAGTGGAAGCAGTCGAGGACCATCAAGCAATATTCGACCGGTCGGAAGGACATCCGCTCTCCGTACGATATTTAATTGAAGGCGTTCTCCGAGCTGAGTCCGAGGCGGCAAAGACGAAGTTGCTTACCGAAGGACCTTCCTATGGTCGAAACGTTGAGGCGTTCTATGAGATGGCCTGGCACGACCTCGAGAATCAACGCGAGGCTCGCTTGGCTCTCGCGTATCTTGCACTTGCCGAGGGCGCTCTTGATCCTTTACAGCTTGACCGCGTAATCGGCTCTAGCGCCACTGACGCGACGTGGGACGCTGCTTCTCATCTGTTACGGATCGATGCGTCGAATCGTTGGTCGATCTTTCACAACAGCTTTCGTCTCTACCTTCTAGAGAAAACCAGCCTTCGCTTTGGCAAAAGCGACGTGACGGCTGTCAAGGAACGCTACCGTGAGCTTGCAGAACTGGCAAAGCTTTCCTCTCTGAATGATCCGCAGCGTTGGATGGAGCTTCGATATCGAGCACGAGCAGAGGATCATCTGGATGTATTACTGCTAGCTACCCCGAGGCGCTTTCGTCAGCAGCTTATGGAAGGTCGCAATCCCGGCGACATTCAAGCCGACATCCGCTTATGCTTCTCAGCCACACGCGTGTTGCGCAATACGGATAAGCTATTCGAATTAATTCTTTGTCAACATGAAATTCTATTGCGCGCTGATGCGCTCGAGTCAGAGGATTTAGTTGAATCTTATATCGCCAGCGGCCAACTTGACGCAGCCCTAGGCCTGATAAACTCAGATGGGGTAAGCCTTCCTGTTTCAGCACCTTACCTGGTTATTGATGCCCTTCTGCAAGCGGGCCGCGCCCACGATGCTCGCGAGCTATTCGAAGCCTCAGAGCCAATTGGCAAGCTGCTTGGCTCCGAACCTGTCGACTTGGGCTATTCTGATCGAGAACTATACGATTGGGCACGGCGCGCTCTGATTTTCCGTGAACCACGCCATTTCTTAGCTTCCCTTGACCGCCTTCAACTTGCGGACACGCGTTGGCAATCCGAGGTCGACCTTGACTCTGTGAAGTCGGAACTGAAATTACTCGCTGCTCAGGGCGTAATTGGGTCTGCGCCCACCTCCGAAATTACAGCGGTTGCCGAGTTGCTCCACTTGGGGCAGGCGTCTCTGCCACGATTGCTCTTACTCGCAGCGGAAATTGCCTTTGATCTTGACCTTGACACCATCACTGCAAAGCACCTTCAGCGGGCGTCAGCCAATGTAATTGACCTAAGCAACAACTCTCGTCGAAGAGCTACGCGCATGGCGCTGGAGCTTGATGACCGCAAGCTTGCGATTGCCTTTTTTGACAGCTTGACACCGCCTACTCTAATGAGTTCCGGGCACCGGGGTCTCGTTAGCGACTGGATGGAGCCGACTTGTCGCGAGATCATACTGCACGCCGCTCTTGAAAAGCGGCTTGGCATATGCGCCTCAGGTCGAGAATATTCAGAGGAGCGGGTGCTCAATGCGCTTCAGCGTCACCTTGAAGACCTGGGCCGATTGGGCGGCGCTGCCAAAATCGGTTTGCTGTCGGAACCCGACGTCTTCTGGCATCAGATAACACCGCTTATCACCTTGGTGCAGCATGGCGTCGGCGACGATCCATTGGGGCGCTTTGAGCTGGATTACGCATTGCCGGTTGTGGCCAGCAGCGTGGTTAGAATTGCGGCCCTTCATGGAGACGCTGCCCTCCGAAGAACTCTAGAAGGCCTTGACGAGTTACTGAGGTCCAACCCTCAACACCTAGGTGACCCGAGGTTCATCCGACCGTTTGCCATGACCGCTTTCGCCTTTGAAAACGAAACACAGAAGGCGGTATCACGACTTCAGGGGGCGAAGCCAAGCGGTCACGAGAACACTCCACACGAATATATACAAGGCGTTGCGCTCACTGCGTCCGCTTTGGCGAAGGTGGGCGCAGTTGAGTCCTCGCGCCAGCTGCTGCGTGAGATGCATAACAGCGCGCTCGGTGTATCCCTGCCCCCTAGAAGGACTCACAATACCTCCTGTGGAAGGAGCTCTTCGATCGCGCCTGTAATGAAGACCCGGTTGGCGCGCCAGACCGCGTGAGATTTCTAAGCCGCTTTATAACAGGGTTGTCTCGCACAGAAGGGACGGGATCGGCCTATCGCGTGGTTCCGACCCTGCTGCAGCAAGCTGGTGGGTGCTCCCCTGATCTCGCCAAAGCGGTGCTGGAGCTGATTGAGCGGCAGGGGCTCGCCCCTTGGAGTGCGCTTGTCGCGGAGACGTTGAAGGGCATTTCCAAACGACGAAGTGATCTTGCAGTTGTCGCCTCCGTCGTTTTCAGTCGAATAGCCCTTCCGTTCCTGGACGACCCTCGACGGTGTGTCTACGCGGAGGCTGCGCGTTCTGCGCCCTCCGAAGATCGCCAAGCCGTTGTCGATCATGCGGCAGCTTGCATTGAGGTAGATGCCGACGCCGCAATGCGACTCCAAATTTTGGACGAACTCGACAGGGTGGCAAAATCTCTTGACCTGACCCCACCACGCGCCGCCTTGGACCGATGGCGCACCGACCGAGCGCCGTCGCGAGACGAGAGAAACGAGGGCCAATTCTACGGCCTGAGATCGCTCGATGAACTCTCTGCCACACTGGACGGAAATTCGAGCCTCTATGGCGCCATCCAGGCTTTCGAGCGTCTCGCCCCGTTCAATTCCTATGATCAGATTAAAAGGCTGATGGCTCATCCTCAATTCGCTGAGGATCAACGAGCAATGGTAATCGCCGCGCGTGCAGCGATTGCTGTTGGCGAAACGAAGGATGCCCAATCTTACGCTGACAAACTGAGGGCGCACGCTGAAGTGGAAGGCTCATGGGGCGAGTGGCAAAGTGGTGCGAAGTCTCGCCTGCATACCATCCTAGTTGCGCTTGAAGGCAATGCTGCAAGGGAGAGGGCGTTTGACGCGTTTGTAGGCGACTTGAGTCGTGGACGGGAATGGATGGTCTCCTTGCTTCCAGACCTAGCGTCTGTTTTTGGACTTCTGTCACCGCGGCCCTCGTTTGCTGCGATGTGGGAAAATCTTAAAGATCATCTGGCGTCGTTCCGCGAGTATCAGCTTGGCGAGGAAGTTGCGAGCGTGACGTGGAGGGGTGACGAAGAAGGATTGATCGCTGAAATGCTATTTCTTGCCGTCGACTTGGCCTCCAGTGAGATAAATCACCAAGTGCGGCTAGCTGCCGGAGAGATAGTCGGCTCGACCGGCGGCTTTCTGGTAGTCCGGGCTCTGCTCGATCGACTACTACTTGCCGGCGGAGACTGGGCTGTTGAGGGTGCCCGAATTGCTTGGGATCTCCGCAACAACCCTGGCATCAAAGAGTATCTAGGGTGCACCGTGGACCGATGGGGAGCGACCGATGATCTCGGGCGCATCCGCTATGGAATGAATTTTTCTAAGCTCGTCGGACGCCCGGCGACACCCCAAACCGCAAGCCTGTCATCCTTCTATCGTCTGATACTGCCGGTCGAGGGCGACCTTGACGATTTTGAACCTCCCTCTGGCTTCAGCTCGACTGCGCCCGGACTTTGGAGTGCCAATCCGATCACTTGGACTTGGCCCATTCGCAGACCCCTGAAAATACTTGCGGATGGCAGCAGATTTAGTCTCGCCATTCTTCGTCGGCGGGCAGCGGCAATGATGCAGCGGGATGGCGGAGAAGCTGCTTTCGGCCCCGAAGCTTTGAAGGCAAGAATGGCTCGTCTTGAGCGACTCGACCTCAAGATCATCTACAAGAAGACCGAAGTTACGGCTGGGTTCAGGGCCGCCCGCGAGGTAGCTGGTGAACTCTTTCTCGCAGGCGAACTCGATACCGAACTTATTCCAAGATTTCTTTCCATCAGCGGCGGTCCCGACATGATCTTCCCGGCGCGCGTGCCGCAGCCTCGCCCGGCTGGCATTCGGCGGCCAAGTATCTCAATCTACTTCATGCGGGGAGAAACTGAAGCATGGTTTGGAAGCTTGGAGGACGCACTTTATTGGCCCGAAACCCCCGGGTGGCATCTTTTGGGCTCGGCAACTCGTTTGAACAGACCTCGATTCGATCAGAATCTGTGGAACAGCACTTATCTCTTTTCCGAGAGGACGCGATCGAGGGTGGCGAACTGGACGAAGCGCTGTTTCACCTCCCACAGTTGATGGTGTTAGATGGTCTGAGGCCGATGTACCACGGACCAGCTTCGGGTGCCGTTACGTCGGTGAGACCGGATTTGGCGCACTCAGTTCCGAATATGGCTCTATCCCTCTGCCCGTTCATAGCCCGCGAACTCGGCCTCACTCAACGCCCGAGCGATCCCCTGAGTCTTGTAGATCAGGATGGCAATCTCGCTGTTCAAGTACTGTGGTGGCGGGATGGCGGAATATTTAGACGCGGCCATGATAAATCCGTTCGAGGGAACGGTTTTATGGTCTTGGCAAACGATAAAACTATGGCATCCTTGAGACCGTATCTTGGTGCTAAATGGTCTCTACAAGCTTGGCGCACTGTGACGTCGGACAACGACGCGGACGGTAAGCGCGTGGCAAAAGCGCATCGAGCAACAAGCTGTTAAAGCGCAGGACCAGACTTCTATATCAACCATGGCCTTTGCGTTCGTCCCTCCAATTCGGTTCTGACTTCCTCGCGCATGAGCGGAAGCAAATGCGGCCGGCGCGCCGCGAACCGCATCCCATGCAAAGCTTATTCGGCCGCCTCAACGGCCGGCTTGGTGTGGGCGCAGGCGGCGGCTCACTTGTCATCCGGCTGATCGGTGCCGTCAATGATGCGCTCCAGACCGGCGACGATCAGCCCGACCAGCGCGTGCGGCGTCTGCTCGACGCCGCTGGCCGGACGCGGATCTGGGCTGGCCGCCTGGAGCCGTTCGAAATCCTCGATCGCCATGAGCACGAACCGGGCCTTGCGGTGCTGGGTGATGGCGACCGGCTCACGCGCCGCCGCGTAGGTTACGGTCTTTAGATCACGCAGCAGATCGACCGTTGAGAATGTCCGCATATTGGTGCACCTGATCCAGTCGAAATATACGCATATTTCGACTATCTAGCAAATTGCGGCAACATCATCACCCCGGCAGAAAGGCGCGGCCGGCGGCATCGGCGCTCACGATTTCCTCCACCCGTGCCCCATAGAGCGCCTCCAGCCGCTCGCGGGTGAGCAGGTCGCGCACCGGGCCGTCGGCGAAGCAACGGCCGTCGCGCAGCAGGATCGCGCGGTCGGCGTAACGGTGCGCCTGGTTGGGATCGTGGGTCGTGAACAGCACCGCCAGACCCGATGCCGCGAGCGCACGGATCTCGCGCATCACCTTGCCCTGGTTGCCGAAATCGAGGCTGGCGGTCGGCTCGTCCAGGACCACGATGCGCGGCTCCTGCGCGAGTGCGCGCGCAATCAGCGCGAGCTGGCGCTCGCCGCCGGAAATCATCGTGTACGGGCGTTCCGCCAGCGGCAAAATCCCGACCCGCTCGATCATGCGCTGGGTGACGGCGCGGTCGGCGTCGGACGGCCGGGCAAACATGCCGCGGTGCGCGGTGCGCCCCATCAGCACCATGTCATGCACCGTGAACGCGAAGGTGCCGCCATGCACCTGCGGCACGTAGGCGACGGTGCGCGCGCGTTCCCGCACCGTGAGCGCGGCGAGCTTGCGACCTTCGAGCTCGACCACGCCGGCGAGCGCCGGGATGAGGCCGAGCAGGGTTTTGAGCAGCGTGGTCTTGCCGCCGCCGTTGGGGCCGAGCAGCGCCAGCACCTCGCCGGCGCGCAGGCCCACGGTAAGGCCGCTGCCCACCAGCCGGTCGCCATAGCCGATGGCGAGATCATGCGCCGCGAGGATCACGACCAGCTCCGATGCGCGCTCGCCAGCAGCCAGATGAAGAACGGCGTGCCGATGATCGCGGTCAGAATCCCGAGCGGGATCTCGACCGGCGCCGCGGTCCGGGCGATCGTGTCGACGAACAAGAGGTATCCGCCGCCGAGGATCGCCGACGCCGGCAACAGGCTGGCGAAGTTGGGCCCGACCAGGAAACGCGCGAGGTGCGGCACCACCAGCCCGACCCAGCCGATGATGCCGCTGGCGGCGACGCTCGCCGCCGTCACCAGGGTGGCGGCCGCGACGATGGCGGCGCGCACCGGCCCGGTGGCGAGCCCGAGCGCGCGTGCCTCCTCCTGCGGCAGCGACATGACGTTCATCTGCCAGCGCAGCGCCAACAGCACCGCCGTGCCGAGCAGCACCGGCGCGAGCAGCGGCATGAGGTCCGCCGGGCTCATCGCCGCCAGGCTGCCGAGCAGCCAGAAGGTCATCGCGGGCAGCTGGTTATAGGGATCGGCAAGGTACTTCACGAGGCCGACGCCGGCGCCCAAGAGCGCGCCGATCACGACCCCGGTGAGCACCAGCATCAGCACCGGATCGCCGCTGCGCATCGCGTTGCCGATCAGATAGACGGCGACCACCGCCAGCAGCCCGCCCGCGAACGCCAGGGCTTGGATGCCGAACACCGCGAGCGAGAAATAGATTCCGAGGATGGCGCCGAGCGCCGCGCCCGAGGAGGCGCCGAGGATATCGGGCGAGACCAGCGGGTTGCGGAACAAGCCCTGGAACGCGGCGCCGGCGACTGAGAGCGCGGCACCGACCAGCACTGCGGCGAGCACACGCGGCCCGCGGATACGCAGGATCACGGTCTCGACGTTCGCCGCCACTTCGGAGCTGCCGCCGGTCGCCTTCGCCCACAGCACGCGCGCGATGTCGGCGAGCGCGACCGGGAAACGTCCGAGCGTGAAGGCGACGATCACCCCGGCTGCCAACACCGCCAGCGCGATCGCAAAGCCGAGGGCCGCCGAGCGATTCATGCCGTTGGTCCAGGATGATCCAGAACGCGCCGCCACGCGCGCGCCCATCGAGCCTAATCCCGTCCGCTGAGCACGCGCGCGATCTGCTCGTCGGTCAGATTGACATGGTAGAACTGGGCGTAGAAGTCCCGCGTCAGCGCGCGCAGGTCCTCGGGGAACTCAGGCGGATAGAGCATCCGCGCCAGCCACCACAGGCCGACGACGCGGTTGACCGAGGGCGGGAAGTCGACCCAGCCGAACGGCAGCTTGGGCGACAGGTGCACGCGGCCCGTGCGCACCGCGTCGATCGCGCGCCAATCCGGATCGGCGCGCACGGCGGACGCAAAATCCTGGTCGATGGTGATGATGACCTGCGGATTCCACAGCAGCACCTGCTCGAGCGACACGTTGGTGAGGCCGCCGCGTAGTCCTGCCGCCACGTTGACGGCGCCCAGGAACTCGATGGTCTCGACGTTGATCGAGCCCGCAAGTCCGGTCTCGAGCCCGCGCGCCCCGCGCGCGTAGTAGACGCGCGGGCGGCGATCCGGCGGCACCTGCGCGATGCGGCCGAGGATGGTACGCTTGGTCTCGGCGACGTAGCGCGCGCGGCTCGCAGCCTCGCCGGCGCGGTGCACCAAGGCGCCGAGCCGCTCGTACGCCTGCTCGGTCTCGGCCAGCCGCCCGTCGAGCAGCGCGTACGGGATGCCGGTCTGCTGCTGCACGCGATCGGCGAGCGACACAAAGGTGTCGCGCACGCTGCCGACGTCGAGGATGAGATCGGGGGCGAGCGCCGTCACCACTTCGAGGTTGGCGGTGTTGCCGCGGCCGGTGAGGCGGCCGACCTCCGGGCGGCGGCAGATGTCGGGCAGCATGAACTCGCATTCTTCCGGCCGGTTGGCGCGCGGCCAGCCAAGCAACAGCTCCGGCGCAAGCGTGTAGAGCATGATGGCGGCGGGCGGGCCGGCCGGAAAGACACGCGCAACCTGGGCCGGAATGGGAACCACACGCCCGGCACCGTCGGTCACGGTGGCGGCGCGGGCACGACCGGCCGAGATCCCGAGCGCCCCGATGCCCGCCAGCACTTCGCGTCGATCGAGCGCCATCGCATCCCTCCCTCACCCTCCCCTGGAGGGAGGGTCGCACACCTGAGCGCAGCGAAGACGAGCGAGGCGGGGTGACCTTGGCGCGCGCGCAACCTCGCCCCCCCGCGGCTCAGGTGCTGCGCACCTTCACCGACCCTCCCCCTCCAGGGTCTTTGGAGGAGGAGGGAAAGCAAGCGGCATCAGTCGACACCGACCATGACGTCGCTTGCCTTGATGATGGCATGGGCGGCCTTGCCGGGCGCCCGCCCCAATTCCTCGGCCGACTCGTTCGTGATCGCGGCGGCGACGACGCGGTCACCGATGTCGATTGCGCACATGCGTCGTCGTTGCGCCTTTCTTCACGTCTACCACCGCACCTTCGAGCTTGTTGCGGGCACTGATCCGCATGCGTGTCCTCTCTATTGCGGGAGATTGGGAGTCGCACAGCCGTGTCGCGCCAGGATGCGCTGACCATCGGGCGACGGCACGAACAGGACGACGTCCGACGCTCGGGCCGCGGCGGGCACCATCGCGAGCGTGCGGCCGACGAGCAGGGAGCGGCCCGCCATCACGCGCCTTACGCGCTGGCGTTCGGGAAGAACAGCTGCTGGCCGTTGATCCGATAGTCGGCGATCGCCTTCTGACCCTCCGGCGAGACCAGCCAGTCGATGAAGGCCTGGCCCGGGTCCTGCTTCACATGCGGGTGCTTGGCCGGGTTGACCAGGATGACGCCGTACTGATTGAACAGCCGCCGATCGCCCTCGACCACGATCTCGAGCTCGCCGCGGTTCTTGAACGACAGCCAAGTGCCGCGGTCGGCAAGGACATAGCCGTTCATCGACGAAGCGGTATTGAGGGCCGCGCCCATGCCCTGCCCGATCTCGCGGTACCAGGCGCCCTTGTCCTGCGCGATGTCGATGCCTGCGGCCTTCCAGAGATTGAGCTCGGCACTATGGGTGCCGGACTTGTCGCCGCGCGAGACGAACGGCGCGGCCTTGTCCTTGATGGTCGTGAGTGCGGCAGCGATGTCCTTCGCGCCCTTGATGCCGGCGGGGTCGCCCTTCGGTCCGACCAGGATGAAGTCGTTGTACATCACCGGATAGCGCCGCAGGCCGAAGCCGTCGGCAACGAACTTCTCCTCCTGCGGCCGCGCATGCACGAAAACCACGTCGGCGTCGCCGCGCCGCCCGGTGTCGAGCGCCTGGCCGGTACCCTGCGAGATCACCTTCACGTCGATGCCGGACTTTTGCTTGAACAGCGGCAGGATGTGGCCGAACAGGCCGGAATCCTGAGTCGAGGTGGTCGAGGCGACGACGATCGATTTCTCCTGTGAGATGGCCGGCCCGGCCAGCACAGCGACGGCGGCAAGCCCGAGCAACAGGCGGCGATTTGGCATCACGGTCTCCTTCGGAAGCATCATTCGACGATGTCGCCGCGCAGGAACGCGGCTGCCTCGGCGGTCGCGGGGGCGCTGAAAAAGCGCGCCGCGGCGCTGTGCTCGATCAGCCGGCCGCCGGCCATGAACAGGACGTCGCCGGCCAGCCGTCGCGCCTGCCCGAGATCGTGCGTCGCCATCACCACCTTGATCCCGGATGCGGCGGCGTCGGCGATGATTGCCTCCACCGCCTTGGCGGCGGCGGGGTCGAGATTGTTGGTCGGTTCGTCCAGGAACAAGATTTCGGGCGAGCGGGCGAGCGCGCGCGCGAGCGCAAGCCGCTGCTGCTCGCCCCCGGACAGCTTGCGCGCCGGCCGCAACGCAAGCGAGCCGAGGCCCACGCGGTTGAGCAGCGCGTCGACGAGGCTGCTGCGCTCGGCGCGGCTGCGACCGGCCGCCGCGAGCGCGAACGCGACATTGGCCGCGGTGCTGCGCTTGAGCATGACCGGCCGCTGGAACACGATCGCACGCCGCCGCGCGGGCGCGTCGCGGCGTCCGCCCCAGGTCACCTCGCCCGCGTCGGCGCGTTGAAGGCCCATCGCCACGCGGATGAGCGTGCTCTTGCCGGCGCCGTTGGGGCCGAGGATCGCGGTCGGGCGCCCGGCGGTCAGGATCGCGGAGACGGCGGCGAGCAGCTCGTGACCGCCGGCCCGGACCGTGACGTCGGCGAAGGCGAGCGGCAGATCGCTGGCGATGCCGTGCATCGGCTCACCCGGCGTGATGCTCGCCGAAGCGCCGTGCGCCCCAGGCGAGACCGTTGATCACAATCACGATCGCGATCAGGACGGTGCCGAGGCCCATGGCGAGCGGCAGGTCGCCCTTGGAGGTTTCGAGCGCGATCGCGGTGGTCATCGTGCGGGTGAAGCCTTCGATGTTGCCGCCGACGATCATCACCGCGCCGACCTCGGCGGCGGCGCGGCCGAAGCCCGCGAGCAGAATGGTGGTGAGGCTGAAGCGGCCATCCCACAGCAACGCGGCGACGCGGCGCGCCGGCCCAGCGCCCATCGCATTGAGCTCGTCGCGGTATTCGGTCCACAGGTCCTCGATGGTCTGGCGCGCAAGCGCGGCCAGGATCGGCGCCACCAGGATCGCCTGGGCAATCACCATCGCGGTCGGGGTGAACAGGATGCCGAACGATCCGAGCGGCCCGGACCGCGACAGCAGCAGGAACACCGCCAGCCCGACCACCACCGGCGGCAAGCCCATGCAGGCGTTGAGCAGGACGATGATCGGCGTACGCCCGCGGAACGGCACCAGTGCCAGCAGCGCCCCCAGTGGGAAGCCGACCAGGGCCGCGATCAGCACGGCCGACACGCTGACGGCAAGCGAGAGCCGCACGATCGCCCATAGGGCGGGATCGCCGCTGGCAATCAGAGAAAGTGCGGAGGCGCCTTCGGCCATGCAGGGTCAATAACTCGCATTCTTCTGTGTGGGCAACAGAAAGCGTCATTTATTAGAGATCTGAACATATCTGTGCATATGAAGGCAGCGCAAGCGCGCCCTCGGTCCCCGCAACCGGGGCGGGCTGCCGAGGCGCGCCGCGCTGAGCTGAGAAGGCTGGGCCGCGCGCCCCTCTACCCGGACTGCGCTGAACTGCAATCCGAGTTCTGCCCGCGCGCGGCGAAAAGGGGAACGAGCGCCCGCTACTGCAGCAGCTCGAAGCTGACCGTGACGCTGATCTGCAAGGTGGTCTCGCCGGGGGCGATCGGAGGCGGCGCCGCGGCGGCGACCTCGGCACCACGGCTCATCATCATCGGGCGCGGCGGCGCCGTGCCGGTCTCGGTCACCGAAATGGCGCGGCCGACCTGGGCGCCGACCGCGCGGGCGTAGACCTCGGCCCGGCGCCGCGCATCCGCAATCGCCTCCGTCCGGGCCTGGTCCTTGGCAGTGGAAGTATCGGAGACCGTGAAGGTCACGCCGCGCAGGTCGGTGGCGCCGGCGGCGAGCGCGCGGTCGAGCACCTCCGAGACCTTGGCAACGTCGCGGATGTTGAACCGCACCTGATTGGAGGCGCGGTATCCGGTGATCCGCGGCTCGTCGGACCGGCCCGGGCGGTTCTGGCTGTAGACCGGCGACACCGTGAACTGCGAGGTCTGGATGTCCTTGTCGGCGATGCCGGCTTCCTTCAGCGCCGCGATCACCGCGTTCATCGCCTGCGCGTTGGCGTCGCTCGCCTCGCGCACGGTCTTCGCCTCGGTGGTGACCCCGCCGGTCGCCTGCGCGAGGTCGGGCGTGAGCGCGATCGTCGCCTCCCCGCCCACCGTGACCAGCGGGAACGGTCGCTGGGTCGCGCCGTGCGCGGGGAATGCAGGCGCAACCGCAAGCGTCGCCAGCAGAACCAGACCTCGGGTGTTCATGGCCATATCCTCTCGATCACGTGGCCACCATCATCCGGAAACATGTTGCGATTGCGACCGAGGCCGTTGCCAAGGTGGCGCCGCCGCGCATAAGTGAGGACGCTGGGCCCGTAGCTCAATGGTTAGAGCCGACCGCTCATAACGGTCTGGTTGGAGGTTCGAGTCCTCCCGGGCCCACCACGTCAAAAACTCGCGTTTGAGATTTTTGGGAAATTCGGCCTTCGGCCCGCACCTAGTGGAAAGGTGCGGGAATAGACGTTCATCGTTTGAGCTTCTTGATAGCGTCCCTCGCGAGCTTCGCTCGGTCGGCGCTCCGAGTGTAGTACGACGCCATCCGGCCACCTTCCCATCCGAAGATCGCTTCTAATTGCGCGACTGACGCGCCGCGGTTCGCCATCACCGTCGCCGCGTACTTGCGCAAACCGTGCGCACTCTTTTCGATACCTGCTTTGCGGCACGCTTCGCGAAAGAGGTTCCCGACAACTTCCTTTGTCATCGGCTTGCCGTCTGCCGAGACGATATAGGCAAGATCGCCGATCGGTCCCGCTTTCAGCGTTTGCGCCAATTCCGGCAGCATGGGAATCACCACGCGCGTTCCAGTCTTTTCGGTGTCGATCGTAATGACGCCTTTGCGGACGTGCTGCTTGCCAAGCTTGGCGGCGTCGCCGCGTCTTAGACCGGTATAGCGGAAAATATCGAACATGACGCGCTCGCGGGTGCTGAGGGGCCAGCATCGTTCGTATTGCGCAATTTCGTCATCCGTCCACGGAGGGAATCCGTCCGTTTTGGGTTTCTTAATTGCGATCCCGGCTGTCGGGTCTGTCTTGGCCTGACCCGCCTCAACTGCCCACTGGAAAAGGCCTCGCATTGTGTAGAGGAAATGCCGCGCCTGGAATGGTGTTGCTGCCCTGCGCTCGCGGCCCGCGACGATCGCTTGGCGGTCTATCCGGCCGATCGGTTCGACGCCTGCCGTGCTGAGCACCTGACGCAAGATGCTTTCACGCTGGCGCCGTGTCGGTATCGACAGCGCTAGCCACGCGCTTGACTCGCGGTACTGCCCGACGAGCCATGCGAGCGTGCCTGCGATCGGGCCGCGGTCCTTCGTGCGGATTTTTCCGGCGACGGCGTCTTGATATTCGACCTGGAATTCAGCCGTGCCGAATTCTGCTCGCAAACGAATGCGCGGGCCCTTGCCGACGCGGGCGTACCACACTGCCTTGCCGTGGCGCGTTGTCTCGCGGTGCAGGTGCGGCGGGCGAGGGCGTGGCATCAGAGGATGACGGGCGTGGTCGCAGCGGTTTCGGGTTCGATGGGGGTTGCCCGGAGAAAAATCACGAGAGTCCCATCCGGCTTTACTTCAATAGCGCTCGCACCCGCTTGCTTCGCCGCCCGCAAGGCGCGGGCGACATCGGCTTGGGTAACGATGGCAGGCCGGCGTGACATGGCTAGACGCGGAGGCGCTCCGTTGACAACATGAACAGTGTACGGTACATTGTACCGTACTGTCAACAGCGAGCATCGGACAGCGCGCAATGAAGCTCTCAGCATTAGTCGAACACACTGGCAAATGGCTCGGCATTTCGTCCGTGGCGGTCGGGAATTACGCTCGATTTTTGCGAGAGGCGCGGAAGATTTCGGGCGGCATTAAGGGCG
>Ga0111538_10000095_pt1 | contig 95240 bp, 86 predicted proteins | sample SoiMethybrSBSTD1_FD_79669 | JGI IMG/M metagenome (GOLD analysis project Ga0111538, IMG submission 79669) | Bulk soil microbial communities from a Populus tree surrounding site in Tennessee, USA - Soil MetaG P. TD hybrid SBSTD1 (version 2)... | ecosystem: Environmental > Terrestrial > Soil >... | reverse complement strand
TCACCCAGCGCGACACGACTGATCTTCTCTTCCGACATCGACTCGATCACCTCCCGTCGCGCGGAGTCGAGATCCTGCCAGTCGTGAGTCCGGCCACGAAATGCGTCATGGAGCAACGCCGCTGCCTGGTCGATCGAGTCCGACCGCGCGGCAGTCAGGTCAATGATGGGGAAGCGCACGCGACATTCACCTGACACCCAACGGCGCCGCGCACACTAGCTCTTCCGTCGGCCCGCTGGCACGATCATCCGCGACGAGAGGCATAGCCCGACGCAATTGCCTCTTGTGTGACTGCATCGATAAACACGCGCTTCGCTTCTGTGTACGCCTCGCGGTCGAACCTGAACTTCTGCGCGAGGCCGCGTTTCAACTGTTCATAATCTGCAGCGACGTCGTCGTGTGTCCGCAGATAGTTACGGAAGGCAATTGGCCGCATCCATTGCGGACTGCCGACGGGAACCAGGTGGAGATGATGAGTTCGAAACGCGTCGGATGGTTTACACATCCAATGCCTGACGGATGCCTGGTACGGAAAGTAGCAATAACCGAGTGTCGCGGCGGCGTCAATTGCGTCCCTCGATAGTTCGAGGGTCTCGACGCCTGCCATGATGTCAATGACCGGCTTCGCTGCCAGTCCGGGAATCGCCGTGCTGCCGATATGTTCGATCGGGCCTGCCAGCCATGGCGCGAGGACTCGACCGAGCGCCTCGCGCTCCTCCTCGAACCGGGCCGGCCACGCAGGATCGTAGTCGACGATCACGACCTCTGCTTGCGACGACGAGGTCATAGGACTGGTGTCGCTGCGTCGGTCCGCTTCGTCCGTCTCGCAAGTATCCACGACACAGCGAACGCAACAACCGTTGCGACGAGGATCGCCGCCACCGTGACCATCGCGAAGAGCACGTATCCCAGTGCGATCATGTCGCCGCTGGTCGGCAGGATACCGGTCATGACTGGAATGTAGAACAGAGCCGACGCGAAAAAGAAAATCCGCGCGAGCAGGAGGGCGACTTTGCTCGCCCGTGCCGACGGCCAGGGAAGCCAGAGCGCCGTCGCGACGAGATTCGGAATCACCTGCGCGACGAACACGATCGGTTGAAGCAGATAGAAGCGCGCGCCCGCCTGCGTCGCAGCCACGATCGCCGGTGTGCCGATGGACAGCACCGCGCTGCCGAGAAGGAAGTAGAGTGTCTTTTGCTTCGTGGCGGTCCAGAAGCGCGGAGTGCTGTCCATCCTGAACTCGTGGCGATATGCGCTCGGTGACGACACAGACTAACATTGATTTGTTGACCCACGCAGCATCCGTGTTATCCGTGTTATCCGTGTTGATCCGCGGCTCGTGTTGATCCGTGTTTATCCGTGTTTATCCGTGGCGCGTGTTGATCCGTGTTTATCCGTGTTCATCCGTGGCCCGTGTTCATCCGTGGCCCGTGTTGATCCGTGGTCGAGAATTGGCCGTCCATTTTCCGGTAGCGCATCCGCGCACCGTGCCCGTATCCTGACCGCATGATGTTGATGCCCACACCCGCCGAGATGTACCGCGCGCTGGTTGAGCGCGATCGCTCCTTCGAGGGCCTGTTCTTTGCGTGCGTGCGCACGACCGGGATCTTCTGCCGCCCGACGTGCAGCGCCCGAAAGCCCAAACCCGAGAACGTCGAATATGCCTCGACGATACAGGATGCGCTCCACCGCGGCTACCGTCCCTGCCGAATCTGCGATCCGATGTCGTCGGCGACGTCGGCGCCGAACTGGCTGGCCCCGCTTGTCGATGAGATGCTGCGCAATCCTGACATTCGGTTGCGCGACGAAGATCTGCGGCAGCGCGGCCTCGATCCCGTGCAAGTGCGACGGACGTTCAAGCGCAGTTTCGGGATGACGTTCCAGGCGTATCAGCGCGCCTGCCGGCTGGGCACCGCGATGCGCGCGCTCCACGACGGCGCGTCCACGCTCGACGCCGGACTCGACGCAGGGTTCGAATCGGACAGTGGTTTCCGTGACGCGTTTGCGAAGGTGTTCGGCGAAACACCGGGCGACGCGCGCGACACGTCGCTCCTGACCGCTGCGTGGATTGAGACACCACTCGGGCCGATGCTGGCCATCGCCGGTGAGCCCGGCCTCGAGCTGCTCGAGTTCGTCGATCGTCGCGCGCTGGAGACTGAGCTTCGCGAGCTGCGTCGCTCCCTTGGCGGCGCCATCGTTCCCGGCGATCACCCGATCCTTCGTCAGACGCGGAAGGAGCTGTCGGAGTATTTCGCCGGCAGCCGGCGCGAATTCACGATGCCCCTGAATCAACGCGGATCGGAGTTTCAGTTGAAGGCGTGGCGTGCGCTTTGCGGCATCCCTTACGGCGAGACGCGAAGCTACTCCGACATGGCGCGCGAAGTGGGTTCTCCGGCCGCCGTCAGGGCCATCGGCCGTGTCAACGGCCAGAACCGCATCGCGATCATCGTCCCGTGTCACCGCGTGATCCGATCCGACGGCACGCTCTGCGGGTACGGCGGGGGACGCTGGCGGAAGCAGTGGCTGCTCGAGCATGAACAGGCCGTAAAGTCGAACTAACGCTGAAGATCTAGCGGATCGGTGGCGCGGATGCGGCGATCCGATCGGATCGCCGCATCGCCGGATCCCGGATCACCCATCCCGGTTCCCATCGCATCGTCCCAACTCCTCTGAATGCTATAATTTGCTGAACTTTCAATCAGCACTCTTCAATCAGCATTCAGCAGTTCCCAGTCTTAATGGATCAGCGTTTCATCCGTAATTTCTCCGTCATCGCCCACATCGACCATGGCAAGTCCACGCTGGCGGACCGGTTCCTCGAAATAACCGGGGCGCTTCAGCCGCGCGAGATGGAGGCCCAGGTTCTCGACTCGATGGATCTCGAGCGCGAGCGCGGCATCACGATCAAGGCACACGCCGTTCGGCTGACCTACAAGGCAGACGACGGGAATGAGTATGTGCTCAACCTGATCGACACGCCCGGGCACGTCGATTTTTCCTACGAGGTCACGCGCTCCCTGGCCGCGTGCGAGGGGGCGCTGCTGCTTGTCGATGCGTCTCAGGGAGTCGAAGCCCAGACGCTGGCGAATGCGTATCTCGCCGCGGATAACGGGCTCGAGATCATTCCCGTCATCAACAAAATCGATTTACCCGGGGCGCAGCCCGACGAGGCGAAGCGACAGATCGAAGAAATCGTCGGATTGGACGCCAGTGGTGCGATCCTCGCGAGCGCGAAGGAGGGAACCGGCGTCCACGAGATCCTCGAAGCGATCATCAAGCGCCTGCCGCCGCCGGAGGGGAATCCTGCCGCGCCGCTCAAGGCCCTTATCTTTGATTCGTGGTACGACCCCTATCGAGGCGTGATCATCCTCACGCGGGTCATCGACGGCACGATTCGCGCCGGAATGAAGATTCGCCTGATGGCGCAGGGGCAGGAATACCTGGTGGACCAGGTCGGCGTGTTTTCTCCAAAACCGGTCAGCGCCGACGAACTGGGCGTCGGTGAAGCGGGATTCATCTTCGCGGGGATCAAGACGGTCAGCGACGCGAAAATCGGCGACACGATCACCGACGCGAGCCGGCCGACGAGCGAGCCGTTTCCCGGTTTCAAAGAAAGCAAGCCGATGGTGTTCGCGGGCCTGTATCCCGTCGAAGGCAGCGAGTACCCGGAGCTGAGAGACGCACTCGAGAAGCTGCGACTGAATGATGCGTCGTTTTTCTTCGAGCCCGAAACCTCCGCCGCGCTGGGGTTCGGGTTCCGCTGCGGCTTCCTCGGCCTTCTGCACATGGAAATCGTGCAGGAACGACTCGAGCGCGAATTCGACATGGACCTGGTGACCACGGCGCCGGGCGTTTTGTACCGCGTCACCACGACCGATGGGGTGGTGCAGGAAATCGACAGCCCGTCGAAACTGCCCGAGACCGGCCGCATTGAAAAGATCGAAGAACCGGTCATCACCGCCATGATCCTGACGCCGTCTGAGCACGTCGGCGGGATCCTGCAACTCTGTCAGGAAAAGCGCGGCGTCCAGAAATCGATTGAGTACCTGGCAGTCGATAGAGTGCTCATCACCTACGAATTGCCGTTCAACGAGGTCGTGCTGGATTTCTACGATCGCCTGAAGACGCAGTCGCGCGGCTACGCGTCGCTCGATTACCATGTCACGGGCTATCAGGAAGCGCCGCTGGTCAAACTCGACATTCTGGTGAACGAGGAGCCGGTGGACGCGCTGTCGACGATTGTCCATCGCGACATGGCGTATCAGCGCGGCCGGGCGCTGGCGTCGAAGATGCGCGAGCTGATTCCGCGGCAGATGTTCGAGGTGGCGATTCAGGCGGCGATTGGCAGCCGGATCATCGCCAGAGAATCGGTCAAGGCGCTTCGCAAGAACGTGCTGGCGAAGTGCTATGGCGGCGACATCACCCGCAAACGGAAACTGCTGGAGAAGCAGAAGGAAGGCAAGAAGCGGATGAAGCGGGTCGGACGGGTCGAGATTCCGCAGGAAGCGTTTCTCGCCGTGCTCAAAGTGGGAACGGAGTCGTAACCCAATGGCAGCGACGTTTCAGAAATCCACGATTCGTGAATACGCCGAATCGATCGTGATCGCGGTGATTCTGGCGCTGTTCGTCCGGACGTGGGTGGTCCAGGCGTTCAAGATTCCGACCGGCTCGATGGAGAACAACCTGCTGATTGGCGATCACCTGCTCGTGAATAAGTTCGTCTTCAGCCCGACGCGCAGCTCGATCGAGCGCGCGGTGTTGCCGGTACGCGACATCCGCCGCGGCGACATCGTCGTCTTCAAGTACCCGGACGACCCCGATCGGGACTTCATCAAGCGGGTCATCGGGCTGCCGGGAGAAACGGTCGAATTGCGGGCCAAGAAGGTGTATATAGATGGCCATCCGCTCGACGAGCCCTACGTCCATTTTCTCGAACCGGCATCGGAAGGCCAGGAGGTGACGTCGTTCGATGTTCGTGAACGATATGCCCCGGTCGTCGTGCCGGCAGGGTACTACTTCGTCATGGGCGATAATCGGGACAACTCGCAGGACAGCCGCTACTGGGGATTTCTGACGCGCGATTACATCAAAGGACGCGCCCTGATGATCTACTGGTCGTACGAATCAGGACGCGAGGATTACCTGGACGAAGGGGCAGGCGCGACGGTCAAGCGAATGTTCTCGGTGGTTACGCACTTCTTTACCAAGACCCGCTGGGAGCGGCTGTTCCACCAGATTCATTGACGCCCGAACGGAGGCTCTGTGATCCGGAAGCTGGTCAAGCTCGCGATATTCCTGCTCATCGCGAACGGCGTTTATCGGATTACTCCTCCCACCATTCACTACTACAAGTTCAAGGATGCGGTGCAGGAGCTGGCGCTGTTTTCTCAGAAGACGGCTGATGCCGAATTGATCGATCATGTCATGGCGCTTGCCGACGAGAACCAGGTTCCGCTCGATCGGGATTACGTGCAGGTCCGCCGTTCGAACGGGCAGCTGCTTATCGAAGCGTCGTACATAGAGTCAATGAAGGTGCTCCCCGGATACAGCTACGAACATCAGTTCGACGTCCAGGCGAAGGCGTTCGACGTCCGTTAGCCGTTGGCTGGCGACAGCCACCGAATCGCAGCCTGGCGCCCACTCTCCGCGTCTCCTTCCAGTTGTTCCGCCCGCTGCGTCGTTGTGGTGACGTAAGCCTGATCTGTGATGCTGGCCAGGTTGATCGCGACGTTGAGCTTTGCGCCACGCAATCCTGCCCTCAGCAACTCGAGACCGACCTGTACATCGCTCGCCGCGTTGGCGTTCCCGAACGCGGCAATCTCGGCCGCCTGCCGAATTGCCTCGACGCAGCCGCGCATGACCTCGAGCGGCGTCTCCGTCGCCAGCCGCAGGGCGTCCTGGATGCGACTCGCGCGTGCGTGCTTTTCCTCATCCGAACTTTTCGGCAGGCGAAACGCCGACACGACCTCCTCGTAAGCCTCGCTGTCACGATCCATCAGCGTCGTCAGGCGTTCGCTGATTGACGCACAACTTCCGCCCGCCGTAACGAGGCGTCGCTCATCGTCGGCGTTTTGCGCGCGTGACTTTGGCAGTCCCGCGACCATCGCGAGGAGCGAAGCGCCGACAGCGCCGCTCAACGCGGACGCTGATCCGCCCCCCGGCGTCGGATTTGGTGAACGGAACGCCGCCAGAAGGTCGATGAAGCGCTGATCGGCAAGTCGCATAGGGATTACGAGCTTTCCACGACGCGCGGCAGTGTTCCTGCGACGCATTCACCGCGTTTGAGCACCGCGGCGATCGCTGGCGCGCCGACGCGAATGAGATTGATGGCATCGCCATGCACCATCACGGCATCCATCTGCTTACCGTACTCGAGGCTGCCGATGCTGTCGGCGCGCCCGAGCGACCAGGCGGCATTAATAGTCGCCGCCGCCAGGGCTTCCTCGAAGGTCATGTGCATCCCGAAGCAGGCAAGTGCCATCGCAAACGGCATCGAGGGAGAGAAGCCGCCGCCGGGATTCACATCAGTCGCAAGCGCCACCGGAATGCCGGCGGCAATCAAGTCGCGCGCCGGCGCAAATCGTCCAAGCTTCAGGTAAAACGCCGCGATCGGCAGCAACGTCGCCGTCACGCCGGCATCTGCCATGGCACGGATTCCCTCCTCGGGAACGAAGATCAGATGATCAGCCGAACGCGCTCGCACCCGCGCAGCCACCTGCGACCCTCCGCTGGGACCGAGTTCATCAGCGTGAATGCGTGCGCGCAGGCCGGCTGCCTGTCCCGCTTCGAGAATCCGAATCGACTCGGCTGGCGTGAACACCCCGGTCTCGCAGAAGACATCACACCACTCGGCGAGGCCTTCGTCGGCGACTGCCGGGATCATCTCGTTCACCAGCAGGTCGACGTACTTGTCGCGTTCGGCGCGGAACTCGAGCGGCAAATCGTGCGCGCCGAGAAATGTCGGGACGATCTCGATGGGATGAGTGTCCGCCAGCTTCCGGATCGCCCGCAGCATCTTGAGTTCTGATTCGAGGCTGAGGCCATAGCCACTCTTGATTTCGCACGTCGTCGTGCCGCACGCGAGCATTTCGTCGAGCCGCGTGCGTGTCTGATCGATCAGATCGATTTCGCTGGCCGCGCGGGTCCCGGCGACGGTCGAAACGATGCCGCCTCCTGCGGCGGCGATTTCGGCGTAAGTCGCGCCGGCGAGTCGCTTCCTCAGTTCCTCTCGTCGATCTCCTGCGAAGGCGGCGTGGGTATGAGGATCGACAAACCCGGGGACCACCGAAACGTCGCGAGCATTGACGAATCGTGCTCCGGGCAGGGGCGCAACCATTCGGTGAACATCCACGGATGGACCGACGTGGACGATTCGGCCGTTCGACGATGCGATCGCGCCGTCGTTCAGGATGTTGACCGCTCCCTGGTCCGTTCCACGCAGCGGCCCGCTGCCGCTGAATGAAATGATCTGTCGGGCGTGGACGATGATGAGATCGGCCAGGATCACGCGGTGAGTATATCGTTCAGGCGCGCCTCGAACTCCGCCTCGGTCAAGCCGGCGATCGCCACCCGTTTGTCGCGCGACCTCAGGCCGGACGCGATCGTGATGTCGCGTCGCGGCCGATCGAACGTCTCGGCGAGGAAGGCAATGAGCGCATCGTTTGCGGCGCCCTCGACTGGAGCAGCCGCGAGCCGGATGGCCAATGCCTCGCCTCGGACTCCGGCAATCGTGGTGCGTCCCGCCCGCGGCGTGATACGGACTGCGAACGCCAGCCCGGAAGGACCTGAAAAGACCGGAATCAATCTATCCGCGTTCGTCGGCGACCCGCGGCGCCTGCTCCGATGGCCACGGTGTTGACGGCACGGCAGGTTCCACGGTGCGGGGACGGTGCAGGAGCACGCGCTCGTCGGGTTTGTCCTGCTCGCGGATGAATTCGAGCGCGCGATAGAGTCCCTGGATCGACGCTTCGAGCGAGCCTTCGACGTCGCGCCGCCGCAGTTTCAGCTCGTTGATATCCCGCTCGACTTCCTCGAGCCGCGCGCCCGCTTTCTGCAGCAGGAGATCGGCGCGTCCCTGTGCCTCGCGCACGATCATTTTGCCTTCGTTCTCGGCCGCCGCCTTGACCTCGTCGGCCAGCCGCTGCGCCGTCAGCAGCGTGTTGCGAAGATTGGTCTCGCGCTCGCGGTGCTCCGCCAGCAGCGCTTCCATGCGGAGCAAATCCTGGCGGAGGCGATCGATTTCCCGCAGCGCGTGCTCATAGTCGTCTGCCGCTTCAGTCAGGAACGCGACCACCTCCGTGCGATCGAATCCGCGCAGTGCGGTACGGAAACGCTGCTGCCGCAGATCGAGCGGGGCGATGCGCATCACGCGCTCCGGTGGAAGCGAGCCGGTGTGCCCGGCCGACGTCGAAGATGGCGTCGCTGGCTGGCCTGGCTGACGATCGAACATAGTAATTCTCCTGGATCGTGGGGGAGCGAGTTCTATACAGCCGCCTGATACGTGCGCTTACCGAAGATCGCCGTGCCGACGCGCACCATCGTAGCGCCTTCTTCGATGGCCGCTTCGAAATCGTGACTCATGCCCATCGACAACTGCGCCAGCGATGTCCCGGAAACGCCCTCCGCCAGCCACTGGTCGCGGAGCTCCCTGAGTCGAACGAACCATGGCCGCGTCTGTTCCTGATCCTCGTTCCATGGCGGAATCAGCATCAGTCCGATCATGCGGGCGTTGCGCAGCGTCTGGGTCGCATCGACGATGCGGCGAGCCTCGTCGGCGGCGGCCCCGAACTTGGTCGTCTCGCCCGCGAGATCGACCTGGACCAGGATCTCAGGTGCCGCACCGCCGTCGGCTGCGGCGGCATCGATCTTCTTCAGCAATTCGACCGAGTCAATCGAATGGATGCAATGAAATGCCGTGGCGGCCTTCTTCGCCTTGTTCGACTGCAGGTGGCCAATAAGATGCCACCTTATCTGAATGTCGGCTGTTTCGCCGATTTTCTGCAGGCCTTCCTGGACCTTGTTTTCGCCGAAATCCACCTGGCCGGCGGCGGCGGCGGCGCGTACGGCATCGGCGCTGAACGTTTTGGAAACGGCGATCAGCCTGACGGTCGTGGGATCCCGGCCGGCGCGGCGGGCCGCCGCGTCGAGCCGGGACCTGACAGAGGAGAGGTTTCGAACGAGAGCGACGTCCACAGACGGCGCCGTGCTACTTGATGTACGCCTTCAACATCTCGGCGTTCGCTTTCGCCTTGGCGGCGTTTGGACCGTTCGGGGCAATCTTCAAGTACGCCTCGAACTCCTTCCCCGCTTCCGGCAACTTGCCCTGGTTCAGGTAGGCCTGACCCAGCATGAAATGCGCTTCGGCGTGGTTCGGATTCGCGGCGACGGCGGCGGCAAAGTTCTCGGCTGCCTTCGCGAAGTCGTTCGCATTCCAGGAAATGACCCCGGCGTTATACATCGCGTCCGCGCCCCCGCCGCCAGCGGCGCCCGCCGGGGCGTGCTTCATCGCCTCGGCGCTCATCTCCTTCGCCTTGTCGAACTGTTTCTGATCGTTGTAAATCGTCGCCAGTCCGTTGTACGCATCCGCCGAATTCGGATCCAATGTCAGCACCTGCTTGAACGCCGCCTCGGCTGCCGGGTAGTCCTTCTTGTTCGTGTTGGCGAGACCGATGCCCATGTAGCACTCGGCACACTTGGGAACGTCCTTCAGCACTTCGTTGAATTTGGCGATCGCCTCGTCGTTCTTCCCGGCATTGGTGAGCGCCGCGGCTTCCGCGTACGCCGCCTTGATGCCCGCGACCTTGGCTTCCGCTTTGGCCCGCTCTTCCTTCGACACGCCTTCCATCGAGGCGCCGCCCTTGGTGATGGTCAAGTTGACTTCAGCCATGTCGAGGCTGATGCGGTTCGTCTTGGAGGCCGACAGGCCGTCCTTTTCAGCCGTGATCTTGTACTGGCCGGGCGGAAGACCAATCTGCATGAACTCGCCGTTCTTCTTGCTCTTCACCTCGAATTTCGTGTTGTTGTCGAGCTGCTGAATCGTAACCTTCGCGCCCTCGACCGGCTTGCCCTCAGCGTCGGTCACCTTGCCCCTGACCTGTCCCGTCTGAGCAGCCGCCGGAACGGTCAGAGCGACGAGGCCAAGCACCATCGCACTGATGACCAGCGAACGGCTGACGATGTGTCTGCCCATGTCCAATCCTCCGTCACACACTGAAAAACGGCCGTGAACCGAATGAAGTCTGACCTGTAGTTTATCACTCAGCGTGTTGGACTACGCAGAAGGTCTGGCGATCAAACGTCGCGAGCGACCGGAGCGAGCGCCGGCGGGCGCTGGGGTGGCGACCCAGCCCAAAGTACGTAAGGCTGACGCGGCGGACGGCAGCTAGTAGCTGAGCTGTTCCCCTATTGGCCGAAGAACTCGTCAATATCACCGACCTCAGTCGTGACCGGTGCGGGCGGCAACGAGTTCAAGAACCGACGACCGTATCCCATCGACCGTAGACGCGGATCGAGGACTGCCAGCACGCCGCGATCCTGCCGATGGCGAATCAGCCGGCCGAGTCCCTGTTGCAAGGCGAGAATGGCGAGCGGAATCTGATAGTCGCCGAAAGCGGATCCGCCGGCCGCATTAATCGCCTCGATTCTCGCCGCGGTGATCGGATCGCCGGGCGACGCGAACGGCAGCTTGTCGATGATGACGCAACTCAGCGCGTCGCCGACGACATCCACGCCCTGCCAGAAGCTCGAGGTGGCGAGCAGTACCGCGTTGGGAGTCACTTTAAAATCGCGCAGCAGCGCCGAGCGAGGGGCGTCTCCCTGCACCAGGATTGGATATTCAATGTCGGCCTTCACGCGCGCGTGCACTTCACGCAGGTTCGCGTAGCTGGTGAACAACACGAACGCGCGCCCTTTCGTGCGTTTGACGATCTCGACAACTTCGCGTGCGACGGCCGAGGAGAACTCGCGCGCACGCGGATCGGGCATGCGCTTGGGGAGATAGAGAATTGCCTGCCGCGAGTAATCGAACTCCGATGCGAGCCGGATCTCCTGCGCCTTGCGGATGCCAAGCCGGCTACGCACGTACTCGAACGAGCCGTCGACCGTGAGTGTCGCAGAGGTGAGGACGGTGCCCGACATTCGATCGATGAGCAGATCCCGGACAATCGACGACACGTCAATCGGAGAGGCGCGAAGGAATACGCCGCGTCCGCGGACGTCGAGGTAGTAGACAAATCCGGTGTCGTCGGCGCGCAGCAGGAAGTCCACGTCCTTCCGCAGCTCCGCGACCCGCGTGCCAAGCGCCAGAACGTCGGGCGGCGCTTCGCGCGTCAGCGCGATTTCCGCTTCGAGCGCTTCAAGCGCGCGCACGAGCGCCAGCCCCTCGTCGGCGACGCGATTCAGTTGTGTGGCTCCGATGCGGATGCGCGTCTCGTTACCGGCGGCGCCAGGTCCATCGAACCTGATCAACTGCAGCACCGAAAAAAACGCGCGCGCATGATCGCGAACGCGCTCTGCCCGATCCTTCAGATTGTCGGACGCCTCCTGGTCGGGGATCAATTTTGCCGCGACCGCGCGATCGACATCGTGCCCCAGGTCGTCGACGCGATAATTGCTGACGGCAATCCCGAAGTATTGGGTGGCGACATCTTCGAGCTGGTGCGCCTCGTCGACGACGGCATAGTGGCAGGTGGGGATGACTTCGCCATACGCGCTCTGCCGGACCGACGCATCGGCGCACAAGAGATGGTGATTGACGACGACGAGATCCGATTCCGCGGCCTGCTGGCGCATCCGCGTGATGAAGCAGTCGTCATAATGCGGGCATTCAGTGCCGATGCAGTTCTCGCTGCTCGCCGCAATATCTTTCCAGAAGGGCAGGTCCTCCGGAAGATCCTCGAGTTCGGCGCGATCGCCGGTCTTGGTTTCGGCGCGCCACTCGTCGATGAGGCGTATGTAGATTGATTCATCGCGCGTGAATCCGAGGGACTGCGCGACACCCCCTTCCTTAAAGGATTCAAATCGATGAAGGCACAGATAGTTGCCGCGCCCCTTCATGTAGGTCGCGCTGAAGGGGATGCCCAGTGACTCGCGGAGAACGGGCAAGTCCTTGTAGAAGATCTGTTCCTGGAGGTTTTTCGTCCCGGTTGAAACGAGTACTCGGCGGCGGGAGAGGATTGCGGGAATGAGATACGCGAGCGTCTTCCCGGTGCCCGTCCCCGCCTCGGCCAGCAACACGCCGCCGCCGCTGAACACGTCGGCCGCGCGGTCCGCCATTTCAAGCTGACCGTTGCGCGCTTCGAACCCGGCCAGTGCGGTCGCAATGGGGCCGTGCTCGGCGAACGCGGCGGCAACCGCAGCCTGCAGTGTCGCCGCGGTTGGTGGCTTTACTGTTCCGGATACAGCGGGAACTTCCGGCACAGTCCCTCGACTTCGGTGCGAATGGCGCCGAGCACGCGTTCGTCGTCCGGCGACGCCAGCGCGCGCGCGATGTAATCAGCGATCAGATCCATTTCAGGTTCGCGCATCCCCCGGCTGGTCACCGCCGGTGTGCCGACGCGAATGCCGCTCGCCACCATGGGCGGGTTCTTGTCGAAGGGGATCGCGTTTTTGTTGACCGTGATGCCGGCCTTGCCGAGCGCGGCCTCGGCGACTTTGCCGGTCAGCCCTTTCGAGAACACGTCGACGAGCATCAGATGATTGTCGGTGCCGCCGCTGACGAGGCGGAAACCCGCCGTCGACAGGGCGCGTGCCAGTCGCTGCGCATTGGCGACAATCTGTCGCTGATACTCGACGAACCCCGGCTCCATCGCTTCCTTGAAGCACACGGCCTTTGCCGCAATGATGTGCATCAACGGCCCTCCCTGCACGCCAGGGAACAACGCCCGATCGAGATCCTTTGCGTATGGCGCGCGGCAGAGCACCATCCCGCCGCGCGGACCGCGCAGCGTCTTGTGCGTTGTGGTGGTGACGAAGTCCGCATGCGGGACGGGACTCGGATGGACCTTGGCGGCGACCAGTCCGGCGATGTGCGCCATGTCGACGACGACCGGGGCACCGACGCGGCGACCGACGCCGGCGATCCGCTCGAAATCAAACACGCGGGGGTACGCGCTCGCCCCCACCATGATCATGTTCGGCTTGTGCTCGTGAGCGAGCCGCTCGAACTCGTCGTAGTCGATGCGCTCGTCGTCTTGACGCACGCCGTAAGGCACGATCGTGTAGAGCTTGCCGGAAAAGTTCAGCGGGTGGCCATGCGTCAGGTGGCCACCATGCGCGAGGTTCATACCGAGCACGGTGTCGCCTGGCTTGAGCAAAGTGAAATACACCGACATGTTGGCCTGCGCGCCGGAGTGCGGCTGCACGTTCGCGTGCTCGGCGCCAAAGAGTTCCCTGGCGCGCGCGATCGCCAGCGATTCCGCGACGTCGACGAACTCGCAACCGCCGTAGTAACGCTTACCGGGATAGCCTTCGGCGTACTTGTTCGTGAGCACGGACCCGGCGGCTTCGAGCACCGCCTGGCTCACGAAATTCTCCGACGCAATCAGTTCCAATCCGCTGTTTTGGCGATGGCGTTCGCTTCGGATCGCGGATGCGATCTCCGGATCGGATTCAGCCAGCGATCGCCAGCGGATGGGAGTCTCAGTATTGGTCGTCATGATGTCCTTGTCGCGTGTAGAAAGGTGATTGCCGGTCCCGGTCGGTGGTCATGAGGCGGCACGTGCCGACCGCTCGATCTCGGCAATCTGATCGATCCGCCGCTGATGTCGGCCGCCGGCGAACGCGGTGGCGAGCCAGAGTGCCACGATTTCTTCCGCCAGTGTGCCGGCCACGATGCGGGCGCCGATCGCCAGGACGTTGGCGTCGTTGTGCTCGCGCGACAGCCGCGCCGTGTACAGATCGTTGCACAACGCGGCGCGCACGCCTGGAACTTTGTTGGCGGCGATCTGCTCCCCCTGGCCGCTGCCACCGATCACAATGCCGCGGTCGGCGCGGCCGTCTGTGACGTGGCGCGCGACGTCGGCGCAGATCGGCGGGTAATCGGCGGTCGCATCGCTGTGCGTGCCGCGGTCGTTCACCGTATGTCCGAGCCGTTCGAGCGCGGTGATGAGGTGCTGCTTCAGCGCGAAGCCTGCATGATCCGCGCCGATGGCGATGCGCATAGCGTGAGATTATACAGGGGTGCCTTGGGTGCCAAGGGTGCCTTGGGTGCCAAGAGTGCCTCACGCCCACATGATGTCAACCGTCACGCTGAAATACCGAGGCGAAGAACGCGTTCGTTCCGGTCATCCGTGGATCTACAAGTCCGACGTCGCAAAAATTGATGCGCGTGGCGGCGATACCGTACGCGTTATTGGCAGCCGTGACCGCGCGCTCGGGCACGCGCTCTACAGTGATCGCTCCGAAATTGCGCTGCGGTTTATCACGCATGATGGCGCACCGGTTGATGCCAGCCTCTGGCGCCGCCGCTTGTCGCAGGCGATCCAGTTTCGAGAACGACTCGATCTCCATGCCGACGCGTATCGGCTCGTGCACGGCGAGGCGGATCTCCTGCCGTCGCTGATCGTCGATCGCTACGGCGATTACCTGGTGCTGCAGGCGCTCTCACAGGGAATGGATCGCCTCGCTCCCGAACTGACGCAGTTGCTCGTTGAGCTGGTTCGGCCGGCAGGGATTCTGGCGCGCAACGATCCACGGGTGCGGCTGCTCGAAGGGCTCGAGCAACGTGTTGATGTGCTCTACGGAACCGTCCCTGATCAAATTGAAGTTCGCGAGGGCAGCGTTTCCTACATCGTCGATCCGTATCGCGGACAGAAGACCGGTCTTTTTCTCGATCAACGAGAGAACCGCGTGGCTGCGGCAAAGTACGCGCGCGGTCGGTTACTCGATGCGTTCAGCTACAACGGTGGATTTGCGCTCGCATTGGCACCTCATTGCGACGAGGTGGTGGCGATCGATATCTCCGAAGATGCCGTCGCGCGCATTGCGGAAAACGCGCAACGCAACGGCGCTCGCAACGTCCGAGCCCGCGCGATGAACGTATTCGACGAGCTGCGCGAGCTGGAACGGCGCGGCGAGCGGTTCGACACGATCGTCCTCGATCCGCCGGCGTTTGCGAAAAACAAGGCGTCGGTCGCGAAGGCGCTGTCGGGATACAAGGAGATAAACCTTCGGGCGTTGAAGATCCTGTCTCCCGGAGGATTCCTGATCACGTGCAGCTGCTCCTACAACGTGAGCGAAGGAGACTTTGCCGACCTGCTCGCCGCGGCCGCGGCCGATGCGCAGGCACAAATCTCGGTCGTGGAGAAACGGATGCAAGGGCGGGATCACCCAGTCCTGATCACCGTGCCCGAGACGTTCTACCTCAAGTGCTTCATCCTCCGGAAGCTCGACTGATCGACGTTACCCGCCTGGTAAATCATTACTAAGGAAGTAACCGGACGCGCGCCCGCCGAGCGCGTAATTCTCCGTGCCCGCGTTCGTCTGATAGTGGAACGACAGTTGCGCACTCGGCAACGTGATGAAGCTCTGCGTCGGCGCCCTTTCTCTGCTGCTGCTGACCTACCTCCAACCCGCGGCGGCTCGTGTCGGCATCGAGATGCGAAATGTGCGATTACATGTCGCGAGCGATGCGATAGTCGACGTCAAATGGCTGAAGGGGGCACTCGTCAGTCCTGCCGGCCACATCCCGGTGTTTGACGATCAGAACTCGTACACGATGGACATCGAGGATGGCGAGATGTCGGTCGATGCGGGAAACCTGACCGCGCTCGTGAACCACGCATTCGACTATCAGGGCTCGGCCTTGTCTGATCTGCGCCTGACGTTCGAAGCGGGCCATCTCGTTCAGCGCGGGACGCTCAAAAAAGGCATCAGCGTGCCGTTCACGATCACCGCGACCGTCGCGGCCACACCGGATGGCCGGCTCACAGTACACCCGATCAAGGTGAAGACGGCAGGCGTCCCTTCAACCAAGATCATGTCGATCGTTGGCGTCGAGCTCGACGACCTGCTCAAGAGTCGTCCCGACCGTGGCATCACTTTCAAAGACAACGATCTATTTCTCGATGCGACACGCATGCTGCCCGCGCCGCGGACGAACGGCCGGCTGACCCACGCGTTCATTCGTGGGAACACGCTGGTGCAGATCTTTGGACAAGGGGCCACCGCTGCCGGCCGCGCGAGTGGCAATTACATCTGGTTTCGCGGCGCATCCATTCGATTCGGCAGGTTGACGATGTCGAATGCGGACTTGAAGCTCATCGATATGGATCCGCGCGATCCGTTTGACTTCTACTCAGCGCGATATAACGACCAGCTGGTCGCGGGTTACTCGAAGAACACACCAGATCATGCGCTCCGGACGTACATGCCCGACTTTGGTGACTTGCCACGCCGTCGCTGACGCATTCGCCGGAACGGCGGGGCCCGGGTGCTATAGTCATCCTCAAGGACACCATGACTACTCGCACCTCGCTGCCGCCGCTCCAGGCCTCTGATTTCACGTCGGCCTTTCCCAATTCCACCAGGATCTACGTCGAGGACCGGGGAGTCCGCGTTCCGATGCGCGAGATCGGGCTCACCACTGGCGAGGTCCTTCGCGTGTACGACACCAGCGGACCGCAGGACGTCGATGCGCGGACCGGCCTGCCAACGGTTCGGGCGCCATGGATTTCGGCGCGCCGCGACACCGGAATGGTGACCCAGCTCCAGTTCGCGCGCGCCGGCATCGTCACCGAGGAGATGGCCTTCGTTGCCGTGCGAGAAGGGTTCGACGCGGAGTTCGTCCGGGCCGAGGTGGCGCGCGGCCGGGCGATCATCCCCGCCAACATCAATCACCCCGAGCTCGAGCCAATGATCATCGGCCGCAACTTTGCGGTGAAGATCAACGCCAACATCGGAAACTCCGCCGTGTCGTCGTCGATCGAGGAGGAGGTCGAGAAGCTGCGATGGGCGACGCTCTGGGGGGCAGACACCGTCATGGATCTCTCGACCGGGCGCGACATTCATCAGACCCGCGAGTGGATTCTCAGGAACGCTCCCGTGCCGATCGGCACGGTCCCAATCTACCAGGCGCTCGAAAAGGCGGGCGGCCGGCCTGAAGATCTGACATGGGAGATCTACCGCGACACGCTCATCGAACAGGCGGAACAGGGCGTCGATTACTTCACGGTCCACGCCGGCGTGCTGCTCCGCTACATTCCGATGACCGCGCGTCGGCTAACCGGCATTGTCTCGCGCGGCGGCTCCATTCTCGCCAAATGGTGCCTGGCGCATCACCAGGAGAATTTCACCTACACGCATTTCCGCGAGATCTGCGAGATCATGCGCGCGTATGACGTGTCGTTCTCGCTCGGAGATGGACTGCGTCCGGGATCCATCGCCGACGCGAACGACGAGGCGCAGTTCGCCGAACTCAAGACGCAGGGTGAACTCACACGGATTGCCTGGGATCACGGCGTACAGGTCATGAACGAGGGTCCGGGCCATGTTCCAATGCATCTCATCAAAGAGAACATGGAGAAACAGCTCGAATGGTGCGACGAGGCCCCGTTCTACACACTCGGGCCGCTGACCACCGACATCGCGCCAGGCTACGATCACATCACGTCGGCGATTGGCGCGGCGCAAATCGGCTGGTATGGGACGGCCATGCTCTGTTACGTCACGCCAAAGGAGCATCTCGGTCTCCCGGATCGCAACGATGTCAAGGCCGGAGTCATTGCCTACAAAATCGCCGCCCACGCGGCCGACCTCGCCAAGGGTCATCCTCGCGCTCAGGCGTGGGACGACGCGCTGTCGAAAGCGCGATTCGAGTTTCGCTGGGAAGATCAGTTCAACCTGTCGCTCGATCCGGTGACGGCTCGCGCCTTCCATGATGCGACACTGCCGGCTGAGGGCGCCAAGCTCGCCCACTTCTGCTCGATGTGCGGTCCGAAGTTCTGTTCGATGGAATTGACGCAGCAGGTGCGCAATCTTGCGACGAGCGACGCGCTGAAAGGCATGGCCGAGAAGGCGCGCGAGTTCCGCGACCAGGGCGGAGAGCTCTATCTGAAGCGAGAGTGAATCGCTACGACGCCTCTGCCGCGCGCGATCCGGCAGACCATTCAACCACCACCGCCAGGTCGCGGCCGAATGCGCTGTCTTGGTGCGAATCGACCATCGCGAGGACCTGGGCATCGAGCAGCGCCGCTGCTGACGGCGATTCGAACTGTGCGCGGTTGCTGTAGATGCTGCGCGCGTAATCGAGATTGGCGAGCAGGCGCCGCTTCAGTTCTTCCCCTTCTTTCCCAGCGTCGACATCGGCGTGATACATCTGCTCGATTTCGCTGAGCAACGATGTCGCATACGCCCGCAGTTCGGCCATCGTCTTCAGTTCGGTGGTCAGCCGCATCAGCAAGGCGACGCTGTGATGGCGCAGCGCTTCGGCGAACTTCAGGTTCACATCTTCCGCCCCGCGTGCCTCGTGTCCCGCTTCGGCAAAATCGTCGGCGTAAACAAGTGCGATCGTTTCGCCGTCGACCACGATCGGCATCGCCAGACCGAACGACGGCGAGCCGCCGAAGGGGAGGCCGCTGGCGTCGAGCGCCTCGCCGCTCAACCGCTCGGTGACGCCAGAGGTCACCGCCCGGGTCAGCAGCGAATCCATCGCCAGCGGAATCATGACCTTGCCGATGTCGTTGGTCAGGTCGAAACCAATCTGATGCGCGCCTTCAAGCCGATTACCTTTGACGCGGAACAGCGCCACGCGCGGGAATTCCGCCGCGAGCTGTTCGCCGAGCGTCGCGAGAACATCGCTGATGGTCGTCGCCCCCGACAAGGCGTCGAACGCGCCGATGAGTCCATCCAGGAGGCCACTGCTCGGTGCCGCGAGATCGTGATCGACGTGGTCGACGACGACGTCCGAGCTCGGCCCGCGGGCTTCGAGTTCGCGAATGGTGGCGAGGTGCTGTTCCTGTTCACGCTCGAGCGCCTGGACGCGTGCCGCGCTCGTCTTGAACAGGGTGGTGACGGCGCTGAGCTTTGCTTCCGCGGCTTGCGCCTGGCTGTTGGCCGCCGTTGCCGCAGCCTCGGCCTTGCGTTTGTCCGCGACGGCGATTTCAAGATCCGCCGAGGCGCGCTTGGCTTCTTTCCGGGCGCCGTCAATCTGCGATTTGATGGTCTGCAGTTCGCTCTCGGCCGTTGAACGCGCCGCCGCTTCCTTGTCGCGCGCGGCAATCGCCTCAGCTCTCGCCGATTCGAGTTTCTTGACCGAGCCGGTCACATCCGCGAGCTGCTTCTGAATTGACTGGGCCTGCTTCTGTTCGGTCTGGAGTTCGCCGCGAATCGCATCGAGCTGCGTCCGCGCATCCTTGAGCGAGATCGCGAGCGCTTCTTTTTCGCCAATGACGTCGGCGAGTTCCGCGCGCAAGGCGTCCGCGATCTTCCGCGCCTCCGCCGACAGGTGTTTCAGCTTGGCGTCGGCTTCGGCGGCGGCGGCCTTGGAGATGCGTTTGACGACTTCGTCGACGTCACGCTCGAAGTCGGGGGGTGAAGTGACCGACTGTTCGAGGGCTTTCGTTGCCGAATCGAGGGCAGCGCGCAACGCATCGACCCGTTTTCGGGACGCCTGCGAAGCGTTCTCGAGGACCCGCGTCAGCAGCGCCGACGTCTCTTTCGCCGCGAGGGTATTGAACTCCATATAGAAGGGCGCTCCAACTCTGCAAGGTGAAAGCCGCACCACTGCCAGTCGATTACCGGGAATTTCCGTGCAGATCTGGCGGACTGTGGTTACAACGTGCGGGGGCGGAACACGATTCTGTAAGCGGAGTCTCGCTCCTGCAGGCTTACTTTGGCGCTCCGGGCGGATTGGGCACGATTTGAATGATGGTCTTGAACCGCGCGGGATTGCCGCCGGGTTTCGGATTGATATAACCGGCCGATCCCGCCCAGGTGTAATCCTTCACCGTGACACTCGGCATGAATGCCATCGTTTCTTCCTTGAACCTGCCGATCTCGAACATGTGCACCGGAGGTTCTTCGAACACGACTTCCCCCCGCTGCTTCAGCGTCGTCCTGTACCAGCCGACGATCTGTGCGAAGTCGGAGATCGTGCCGTACAAGTAGTACCGCTGCCCGCGACCGGCGTCGTAGGACGTGATGAACTGCGATCCCGGATAGATTGGAACACCGAGATCGCCTGGATCACCTTTATCTGGCGTGGAGACCGGAGCGGGTGTTGCTGGTGCGCTCGGTGACGCCGGCGGCGGCGACTGCGTCGGGGGCTTCGATGGTTGCTGGCCCGGCCGGGGGAATGGTGGTGGACCTTGCGCCCAGGCGAGCGTCGGCACCGTGATCACGATTGCCGCGAACAACGGACGCAAGGATCTACCGAGCATGATCCTTATTAAGCCACAGAAATGTTTGCCGTGGCAGTACTTCTGATTCAACGATGTGCAGTGACGTCGAAGGGCCGAAGCGTCGAGGCATCCGAAGAGTCGACGGTAATCGTGGGCCGTGTCAGTGGGCCAGTGAACGCTGCGATACAGATAAACTGAACAGGTGCCGGACACTAGGTCACCGCTGCTTGATTTCTGTCGATCGCAATCAGTCTGGGTGCGAGAGACCGTCGAGGCTCTCGTGCGCCTCGAGTCGCCAAGCGACGATAAAGCCGCCGTCGATCGATGCGCCGCGGAGCTCACGCGACGGCTTGGTGCACTTGGCGCGGAGGTGACGCGCGTACCGCAGAGTACGTGCGGTGATCATGTCCGCGCGGAGTGGCGGCCGAGCGGTTTACAGACTGGCGGCACGCCGATCCTCTTGCTCGGCCACTTCGATACGGTCTGGCCGGTAGGAACACTCGAGCGAATGCCGATTCATGAACGGGAGGGTCGCCTTTTCGGACCCGGCATTTTTGACATGAAGGCGGGCATTGCCGCCTCGATGCTCGCGATGCGCGCGCTGATCGAAGTCCGGAAGCTGACGCCGCACGTCGTGATGTTGTGGACGACTGACGAAGAGATTGGCAGCGGCACGTCACGTGCGCTCATCGAAGAAACCGCCCACGCGGCGGCGGCGGTCCTGGTCCTCGAACCGTCGCTGCCGCGCGGGGCGGCCAAGACCAGTCGCAAAGGCGTTGGCGAATTCACTATGACCGTGCACGGCGTCGCCGCGCATGCAGGCCTTGACCCCGGCAAGGGGGCCAGCGCGACTCACGAACTCGCGCGGCAAGTGCTGGCGCTCGAAACGCTCCAGGATCCTGGCCGCGGGATCACGATCAATGTCGGCGTGATCTCCGGAGGGTCGCGAAGCAACGTAATCGCCGATCGGGCCACCGCGCAAATCGACGTCCGGATACAGACGATGGAAGATGCCGGACGGATTGAGAGTGCCATTCGTAGTCTGCGTCCGACACGTCCATCAATTCGTCTGGACATATCCGGCGGCATTGGCCGTCCCCCGCTCGAACGTTCTGCGGTCGTCGTTCGTCTGTATGAGGAAGCTCGCCGCGTTGCCGCCGCCTTCGGACGGGAGTTGGGCGAGGGGGCCGCGGGCGGCGGATCGGACGGGAATTTTACCGGCGCGTTGGGTGTTCCCACTTTAGATGGTCTCGGCCCTGAAGGGGACGGGGCTCACGCGATTCACGAACACGTATTACTTGACGACCTGAGCTGGCGAGGCGCATTCCTGGCGGGGTTGATTGAGTCTCTGGCCGGATCCTCTACGTCAGCCGTTCAACGATAGAATAGAGCCATGGCAAACGGTATCAAAACGGTGTTGCTGCTCGGTCTGATGAGCGGCGTGCTACTGGCATTGGGCGAGTGGCTGGGCGGAGCCAACGGCCTCGTCTTCGCCTTTGTCATCGCCGCGATCATGAACCTCGGATCGTACTGGTTCTCGGACAAACTTGTCCTGAGCATGTATCGCGCGCAGCCGGTGGGCCCCGAACACCCACTCTACCGAATGGTCGAGCGGCTGACGCAGCGCGCGTCGTTGCCGATGCCGAAGGTGTACATCATTCCGGATCCTTCGCCGAATGCGTTTGCGACTGGTCGCAACCCGTCGCATGCCGCGGTGGCGGCGACGCAGGGCATCCTGCAGGCGCTGAGCGAGCACGAACTCGAGGGCGTCATTGCGCACGAGCTGGCGCACGTGAAGCATCGCGACATCCTGATCAGTTCGATTGCCGCGACGATGGCGGCGGCGATCATGATGGTCGCGCGTATGGCGCACTTCGCTGCGCTGTTCGGAGGATATGGCGGGCGAGGGGAGGATCGCGATCGCGGCAACAATCCCATCGCGCTGCTGGCGATGGTCATTCTGGCGCCGGTCGCTGCGTTGCTGATTCAGATGGCGATTTCACGTTCCCGCGAGTTCGCCGCCGACGCCGGCGGCGCCAGCATCGCGGGCACGCCGTACGGGCTTGCGGATGCGCTTAGGAAGATCGACGCCATCTCGAAACGCGTACCGCTCGATGCCAATCCGGCAACGGCGCACATGTTCATCGTCAAGCCGTTCACCGGCGGCGGTCTCATGTCGCTCTTCAGCAGCCATCCGCCAACCGAAGCACGCATTCGCGCCCTTCTTGGCGGAGTCGGATAAGCGCTAGTAAGGGCAACTCCCTTCACTAGTGGGTGACAGCCGTCTCCGGGTCCGGGCGTGTTCCCGACCCGGGGAGCCGGCGCCTGTACGATTCCTCGGTCCTTCCTCTCTTTTTTCAACAACTAAGCGCCGTCTCGACGGTCCTCATCGGTGGCCTTTTTTTTGCTCCTTAGGAAAGCCAGCGAGTCGTCGGCCGGGTGGAAAGCCGGAGCGTGACTCGCCTTTGGAGGCGGCCGTGGAGGACTTCGACATTCCGCAGAACAAGATGGCCGAGTCGGCCGAACGAGTGGTCGACCGCGCACTCGACGAGGCCCGCCGGCGCGACCATGCACTGCTCACCAACGAGCACGTATGCCTGGCGTTCGCGCAGGTGGAATGGGACATGTTCGGCCAGGTCATGCGTGACCTGGAGCTGAATCCCCATGAAATCCTGCAGGCCATCGAGGAACACCTCCGGCTGTTGCCCAATGTGCCAGGCCGTGAGTTGCGCGTGGCTCCTTCAACCAAGCTGCTGTTCAAGCTAGCACTGTTGCACGCCAGCCGATCCGGTCGTCACACGATCGAAGCCACAGATCTGTTCTCCGCCATCTTTGAAGAGACGCAGGGCATTCCCGTCTCGATCATCAGACGCCACGGAATCGAACCCGAAATGCTGGTGACGCGTCTCGCGACTCGCATGCGCGATCACGAGATGCACGAAGAGCGATTGAAGAAGCGGTTCGAATTGCCGCCGTTCCTCAAGCACTTCGCGACCAACCTCAACCAGCTTGCTCGACAGGACAAAGTTCCGCCCGTCTTCGGGCGCGAGCGCGAGATGGATCAGGTGTTCGAGGTGCTGTGCCATCGCGAGCGTGCGAACTCCGTGCTGCTGCTCGGCGAGCCCGGGGTCGGCAAGACCGCGATCGCCGAAGGCTTGGCACGGCGAATTGAGTTCGAGCCGGAACGTGTGCCGGTCCGGTTGCGCGATTGCCAGATCGTCAACCTTCAGATGAACACGATCGTCGCCGGAACGATGCTTCGTGGCATGTTCGAGGATCGCATCCAGAACGTCATTCGCGAGATCAAAGAGCGGCCGAACCTCATTCTGTTCATCGATGAAGTGCACACGATGATCGGTGCCGGGTCGGCACTGGGTGCCCCGTCCGATGCCGCCAACGTGTTCAAGTCGGTGCTGGCACGTGGTGAGGTCCGTATCATCGGCGCAACCACGTTGAGCGAGTACAAGGAGTTTCTCCAGGAAGACGAAGCGCTCGCGCGGCGTTTCCGAACGGTCCATGTGTCCGAACCGTCGATCGACGAGACGCGGACGATTCTTTACAGCCTCAGACCGAGACTCGAGCGCAACTACTCGGTGCGGATCCAGGATGCCGCGATCGAGACAGCGCTCGAGATGTCGCCGCGCTACATGCGCCACCTCCAGCTGCCGGACAAAGTGATCGGATGGCTCGACACCGCAGCCGTCAAAGCGGAAATCTCACGCCGTTGGGAAGTGACCTCGAACGACGTCGTCAACGTCATCTCGAAAGTGGCACAGATTCCCGAGGACATGGTGTTCCGCGAGGTGTCCGATCGCTTCCGCAACATGGAAACGCGGCTCGGCGATCGCGTCGTCGGTCAGCGGCAGGCGATCGATGCAGTCGCCAAACGTCTGGTGCTCAACAAAGGGCCGCTGAAGGATGGATTCGATCGTCCGGATGGCGTGCTGCTGTTCCTCGGACCGACCGGTGTCGGCAAGACCGAGCTGGCAAAGTCGGTTGCGGAATTCCTGTTCGGCGACGAGAAGAAGATGATTCGCGTCGACATGTCCGAGTATCAGGACGGCGCCGTGTCAGTCGACAAGTTAATCGGAATGCCACGCGGCATCGTCGGCTCCGAGCGCGGCGGCGTGCTCACCAACCAGTTGAAGGACAGCCCTTATTCCGTCGTGTTGCTGGACGAAGTCGAAAAGGCCAGCCCCTCGATGCTGAATGTGTTCCTGCAAGCATTCGATGAGGGATGGATCACGGACGGCCGCGGCAAGCGCGTCTATCTCAGCGATGCGATCGTGATCATGACATCGAATATCGGCTCTGAGTGCTTCCGGAAGTTGAGCAGTCCGCTCGGCTTCTTCTCGAAGCAGATCGGCGTCGAGCAGGTCCAGGGGGAAATCGCCAGGGAACTGGAGCGCCGCTTCTCGCCCGAGTTCCGCAACCGCATCGACGAGGTTGTCATCTTCCGTCCCCTGACGAAGGACGAAGTCAGGGCGATCGCGCTGCACCAGATCACGCGGATTGAACGCACCCTTGCCAAGAGCGGGCGCTCGCTCAAAGTAACGCCGGCGGCCGTAGAACAACTCGTCACCGACGGGTATAGCCTGGCCTACGGTGCGCGCTTCCTGAAGCGCGTGATTGAGGCCAAGATCAAGCTGCCGATCAGTCAGCGCTGGACGGAAGGGGACGAGTTCACGGCCGATGTCCGCGACGGGCACGTCGAGATCGACGTCTCGCGCGCGAACGGTCAGTATCCGCAGCTCGCAGCGACGGCGTAAGCCAAGCTGTTCAGGACTCCCAGGAGAGGGCCGCTTGTTGAGGAGCGGCCTTCTCTTCTTCGACCGTGTCGGCATCCTCCGCCACGCTTTCTTCGTCTCGCGATCGCCTTCGACGGACGTCGTACCGCTGCTGAAGAACATCGATCATTCCGCGCACAGCTTTGACGTATTCACTCTTCGCGTACGCCCCCGCGTACAGCCGATTGTATGAAGCAACCAGATGTGGGAATTGCTGCTGCAGGAAGCTCATGAAATGATCTTTGGTTCCGCCCTTCAGATACAGAAGATTGGCCCCGACGAAGGCGGCTCCGTGATCGGCGATCGCTTTGATGGTGGCTTCGAGCTTCGCCGGTTGCGTGGTGAAGCCCGGCACGACCGGCGCCATGAGAACTCCCGCATTCACGCCGGCATCGCGCAACTGGCGCACGGCGCGTAATCGCTGAAGCGGTGGAGCAGTGCCCGGTTCCAACGCCCGCCACGCCTCATCGTCGATCGTCGGCACACTCATATACACCGTACAACCCGCGCGCCGCCCGAGCTGCTCGAGGATCTCTCCGTCGCGGACCACCATCGGGCCTTTGGTAACGAGCCCGATTGGCGTCTTCGCCGCGAGTAAGGCCTCGAGCGATCTGCGCGTGAGCTTGTAGTGCCCTTCGATGGGTTGGTAGGGATCGGTGGCCGTGCCGACCGCGACCTGCTCTCGAACCCATGACGGTTTGTCGAGTTCCTTCTTTAGAACCTCCACGAGATTGACCTTCACGAAGATCACGGAAGAGAAATCATCGTCGGGCCCGAGCTCGAACTGCGTCTGATATCGGCGCGCGAAACAGTAATGACAGCCGTGGGTACAGCCGCGATATGGATTCAAGGTCCAGTTGAACGGCATGCCTTTGACGGCGTTCAACGCGGAGCGGCAGGTGACTTCCTGATACCTTGCGGCGTCGGCCCGGCGCTGTGCCTCGTCCAGCGCCGCGTCGCCGCGTTCGCGGATCTGGAGGGCTAGCGTCCGCGTCGTTGGAGGCCTCTTTCCCAAATCGAAGATGAGAGGTTGCTCCGACATTTGGCTAGTTTCGTCTTTTATTCGCCCTTGTGTCAAGGCGCGGTCTTTAGACACCGCCAAACCAACGAGCTACAGCAGGTAAGCCAACGCAAAACCTATCTGCGCGACGAACATCATTCGATACATGTGCGCCCACGACACGTGGTTCTCTTCAACCGCGAGATCCTCAGGTCGTCGGAGCATGAGGTAGCACACGTAGATGCCGTACGCGGTCATCACCATCGAGAGCAGGTAGAGCAATGCCGGCGTGCCAGTCAGAATCCCCAGGTATGCGCCGATCGCAATCATCAAGAACGGGACGACAAACGACGGAGAGATCAGCCAGGCCGCGCGATCGACGCCATACATGATCGGCAGCGTGCGGCATCCCCCGCGCGCATCACCTTCCATATCGGCAAAGTCCTTCGTCGTTGAGGCGCCGAGGAGGAAGAGACCAAAGATCGCGCCGATGAACCAGGGCTCTCCGCCGATGATCGTCTTCACCGCTGACCAGCCGGCGACCTTGAGCAGCACTCCCCGGGGAATGGCGATCGTCACGTTCGCCCAAATACCGAGACGCTTGGTTCGAAACGGCGGAGCCGAGTACAGGACCGTGATGACTGTGGCGACGACGACGATCCAAAAGCATTCGTGTCGCGCGCCTGGTTCGACAAACCATGCGAGCATGAGTGCCACGACGTAAGTGACGAGCGTGAACGTCCATGCCTTCTTGAGAGACAGTCGCCCGGAGGGCAACGGGCGCTTCGGCTTGTTGATCCGATCGATTTCGAGGTCGTAGATCTGGTTCAACGCGTTCGATGCGGCATTGAGGACGGCGGCCATCACGAGACCAATGAATGGATAGAGCAGCAGACCGGCGTTCCACGGTTCACGCGGCGCAGCACCCGCTGCCGTTGCGGCACCCGAGGCGAAGCCAAGCGCCGGTGCGACAAGCGTAAACGGCCGCGAAAACTCGAGGAGCACCCGCGCGCGAGTCAATGGAACGCCTCGACGAGTGCGAGAGCGGCAAGCGCGGCAATCGCGGTGTTCACGAAGTTCAGCACATCGTTGTTCAACACTCCCGGTGCCTCGAGCGTGGCGCCGAGGACACTCTCTGCGAACGAGCCGACAGTGGCGGCGACGACGATCAAAGGGACGGCGCTGAAGGAGACCAGACCGAAGACGGAGGCGATAGCCGCCAGCGCGAGTGCTGCGATCAATCCCGCGGCTGTACCTTCTGCGGAGATCGCACCAGATGTTCCGGGTGGAACAGGGGCCAGCGTCGCAACGAGTATGGTCCGCCGTCCCCATGCCTTTCCGATCTCACTGGCGACCGTATCGCTTCCACCGGCAGCAAGCGCAGCGACAAACGCCACGCGGGCCCCCTCGTGCGCATAAGTCAGCACTGCAAGCATCGCCGCTGTGGCGGCGACCCCCGTGTTCGCAATTGCGTTGCCCGCACCCCGTCGTCCACCGCGCTCTTCGGCAATTCCCAGGAGCGATTTCTTTCGCAGACCCAGACGCGAACTCACCACCGCCAATCCAAAGGTTGCCAAAAGCACGGCCCAGCCGCCCCACCCGAGGGTGGCGGCGATCACGGTGCCGATGACGCCACCGGTCATTGCTCCCGCCACGGTTACGGTGCCGCCGAAGTAACCAGCCACCGCGACGGCGGCATTGACCAGGATCGCGGGCGGCAGCGTGTCTCCAATCGCTGAAATCGTCTTGACGGCAAGGTCCTCGCTCACAAACGAGGCAAACCATAACGTCGCGCTCGCGCTCGCCGGCACAGAAACGTTGTCATCCAGCCTGATCGGGATCGTTTCCACGGAAGCAGCGACGATGACAGCGAGCCACGGCATCCAAATGCTGAACCAGTGATATGGCGGCGGAATGACCGTAGACCGGCACCACCAGCACAGAAACGACGCGGCCGCACCGCCGAACACAATGAACGCGATCGAACCGGCGACCGATTTCTCGGGATTCCACGGAATGCGTCGACCCGAACTGCGTCGTCCGACGAGGGTTGCCATTCCGTCGCCGAACGCGAGCGCTCCCCATGAAGCGGCGACAATATCCAGGCGATCGGGAAAAGCAAAAATCAGGAAAAACACCGCGATGGGATACAGCACGATGCCCGAGCGCAAGCGCCGGCGGACCTCGCCCGGTCGATACAGCGTCCCAGCCAATCGAGGCAACGCGTACAAGTTGAATGCGACCGCGCCGCCGGCGAGCACCATTGCCTGCCAGGGCGAGAGATCGCGAAGCAGCAGCGCCAGCGATCCCATGGCGACGTGCACAATCTGCCGGCTGTCTTCGGAGAAGTGCTCCGCGCGCGTCATCATCGGCGAGCCGTTCGTGCGCGCCAGTAATCGAGCAGATCGTCGAGCGTTTGCTGAATGGGTATGTGCGGTTCCCACCCGGTATCAGACCCGATTCGCGATCGGTCCCCCGCGATAATTGGATTGTCGCTCGGTCGCAACCGCTCGGGATCCAGCTCGACTCGAATCGGCGTCCGCGATCGGCCGATCAACCGATCGAGCAGATCACGAATGCGGTAAGCCTGACCGGAGCAGACGTTGTACGGTCGTGCGGGCGTGCCGTGCTTGACGATGAGGCGATAGGCGCGGACGGTGTCGCGAACGTCGGTGATGTCGCGCTGTGAATCGAGGTTGCCAACGCGAAGCATCGGCTCGTGCAAGCCCGCTTCGATCTCCGCCACCTGCCGCGCGAAACTCGACGTCACATAGGTTGGAGATTGACGCGGCCCGGCGTGATTGAAGGGGCGGACGATGAACACCGGTCCGTGAATCGCTCGCGAGGCGAGCATCTCCTGTGCGAGCTTGCTTACGCCGTACGGATCTGACGGGCCGAGCGCGTCTTCCTCGCGCAGGAGGCTTGTCGACGGCCGATACACCAGCGCCGATCCGGTGACCAGTACCGGACACGGAAGCCGGGCGTCGCGAACACCCTCGAGTACATGGTGGGTGCCGAGCACGTTGATGCTCAGTGCGCGGACTGGCTTCGACCATGACTCGCCGACGTGGGCGATGCCGGCGCAGTGATAGATGACCGATGGCTGCAGATCGGCGAGCGCGCGCGCGACTGCCTGACGGTCGAGGATGTCGACCGACGCCCAGAGCACTCGCGAATCGCCGGCGAGATGCGGTTCACGATCGCGGAGATGCGCCCAGGCGGCGACCCGGCTTTCGTGTTCGAGAAGATGATCGACGAGGTGGCTGCCGGCAAAGCCCGTGGCACCGGTGACCAGAGGAGGACCAGCCACGAGTGGTCAAACGCGGCGGCGGTATTGCGCGTCGTAGTAGGCGCGAAATGCCGGGTCGTTCTCTTTGATCGGACGCCACCACCATTCGTTCGCGCGATACCAGGCCACCGTCTCCTCGAGCCCGGTGTCGAAGGTCACCTCAGGACGCCACCCCAGACCCATCAGCTTTGACGTGTCGAGTGAATAGCGCCGGTCATGGCCCACTCGATCTGCCACCGGTTGGATGAGCGCGTCCGGACGTCCGGCCAGTGCGAGGATCCTTTTCGTGAGATCGATGTTCTGAATGTGGTTGCCGCCGCCGACATTGTAGACCTCGCCAGACGTTCCGCGCGTGATCAGCAGGTCAACGGCACGGCAATGATCCGTCACGTGCAACCAGTCGCGTTCCTGCAGACCGTCGCCATACAACGGCACCGGAATGTTGTCGATGGCGTTGGTGATGAACAGCGGAATCACCTTCTCCGGAAAATGATAAGGACCATAATTGTTCGACGCGCGCGTGATGACGACCGGGACGTTGTACGTCGCCCAGTAGCTGTATGCGAGCCGATCGGCAGCAGCCTTGCTCGCGGAGTACGGATTTCGTGGACGAAGTTCGTCGGTCTCGCGACTCGCGCCTTGCGCCACGCTTCCATACACTTCGTCGGTCGAAATCTGCACGAAGCGCTGCAACCGCGGCGCAGTACGGGCGGCCTCGAGCAGCACGAACGTGCCGAAGACATCGGTCGTAATGAACTCGCCGGCGCTCATGAGCGAGCGATCGACGTGCGTCTCGGCGGCGAAATGGACCACGATCTCCGATGCGGCGACCAGCGGAGCCGCCACCGTGGCGTCCGCGATGTCCCCTTTCACGAACGTGTGGCGCGGGTGATCGATGAGGTCCTGGAGATTCTCGAGGCGCCCCGCGTACGTCAGCTTGTCGAGCGTCGTGACCTGCCAGTCGGAATGCGTGGCGATGGCGTGGCGGACGAAGTTGGATCCGATGAAACCGGCGCCGCCGGTGACGAGCACGTTGCGCATTAACGGCCCTGCTGTCCTCCAAAGGCGCCGAAGAGATTCGAAAACGTCCCGACGCCCGCGAGCGTGAAGGACAGGTTGAAGCGGCGATCCTGTGTCAGACCGCGTGCCACGAAACTGGCGCCGTAGTTGAACGTCTGGTACTCCGCGGCGATGCCGCAGCACTGTGAATTGTAATACGCGGTCAATCGTTGCTGCAGGAAGGTGTCCCGTTTCATGTCGTAGTTGAAACTGTAAAAGCCTCCGATTCGATTGCCCATGCGGCGCACGTTGGCGCTGGCGCCAAGATAGTGGGACGCGCCGTTGGGGTCGTTGAAGCCGGGGAGATCCGGGATATAGCGTCGGCGGCTCCAGGTGACGGTGGTTTGTAACCAGTCGCTGAAACTTCCCGTCCCATTCGCTGCGAATGTCCTGAATGCGTGGACAGTGGGATCGACTTCTGTGCGGAAATCTGTCTGGATGCGATCGGTCGGCGCCCCTCGTACGGCCATGATCACCGGGCTGAAGTGTGTCGGCTGACTGACGCCGTAGCCGCTCGACTGCGTTCGATCGTAGGTGGCGGCATTCTCGTTCGTATAGTAGCTCTGCAACAACACGAGGCTGGCAATCTCGCGCGACGTCGTTTTCTTGGCATACAGACGGTTGTTCACCGCGTAGGTGAACTGCGTTGTGCCGAGCACGGTGTCGATGTAGTCGAGCTGCACGATGTGATTGAAGTTGGTGATGTCCGGGATGTAATGGATGGTGAGCGACGGCTCGATGACGTGTTTGAGTTTCTCCGCATAGCCGCTGTTGGGTGTCCAGATACGGTTGAACACGGGACCGGTGATGCGGGTCTGAAGATCGAAGTATCTGCGGCCAATCGGCTCGTCGACCTGTTTCTTTGTCTCGTCCAGGCTTTCGCTCCAGTACGTGCCACGCCACGCGACGACGGAGTTGACGGTGAAGAACTGCCACTTCGTGAACGGAACACGAAGCGTGGGGTTGATGTCCATTCGTGTCAGTCCCTGATCCGACACCTTGACGTCATTGGTCGTCGAGCTGCGCACCATCGTCACGTACTCGCCGCCGAGGCCAAAATACAGCTTTGATTGCCCGAGGGCCTTTTCACCGCGCAGGACGGTGATTCGCGGCAGCGACCCGGTCGTCGTAAACGATTCTTCGTTGCTGAAGTAGTCGTTCCTGTCGGCGGTGACGCCGATGGAGTAGGCACCCCAGGCGCCGCTCAGATTGCCACCCAGCCTCCGACTCCGGTTCGTGGCCTGATAGAGATCCTGTTGGTAGCGCTGCTGCGTCGTCACGCTCGTGTAGTAGTTGGCGTTGGCGCGCGCGTAAAAATAGTGCGGCAGCCGCTGCGACAGGTCGCCATTCAGCGTATAGCTGCGGGTGCCGGGAAACGTCTGCGCCGATCCGTCGGACCCCGTTGTCGTCGTCGGGTGCTCGTTGAGGAACGACAGTTGCGCGCGCCCTTGCGAACCCGGCGCGGTCACGTAGCGATACTCCCCGCCGAACTGCTGGCCCGTCTTCGAGAACCAGTCGTGCTCGAACGTCGCGTCCTGGCTGCGATTGATCGCCCAGAAGAACTGATTGGTCAGCGACTGTCCTCTTGCGGTCGTGACGCCGTAGATCGGCATGAGAAACCCGGTCGCGCGGTTGTCCTCTTGAATCGGGTAATAGAAGACCGGCAGATACATCAACGGCACGTTCTTCACACGGAACACCGCGTTCTTGAGGAAGGCGTAGTCGTCGAGATGAAGAGTGATGACGCCCGATTGAAGATTCCAGCGCGGCGTTGGCTGCACGCACGTGGTGAATCCGCCGCGGACGATGCGATACACCTTGGGTCCGACCTTCTGAAGCTCTTCGCCCCAGAAGAACGCGTCAGGCTCCTGCGTGCCGAAGATGCCGGGTTCCGCATTCTGTCGAAGAACCGCAGTGCCATTTGCCACGTAGAACGTGCCCGTGCGCGTCTTCGTGAAGTAGACCATCCGCTCCGCGTAGATGCGGTTGCCGCCAGAAATGTAGAGGACGTTCCCTTCCGCAGTCACCCGTCCTTCCTTCTGGAACACCTCCATGTGATCGGCGAAGAACTGGAGGTCGTCGCAGTCAATCTGCACCGGCTGATCGGCGTTGCCGTTCAACACGTAATGCTCGTCGGCCAGCCGCGTGCCGCTCATGTTTTGTGTTTTCGACACTTTGCAGCCGGCGATCTGCGCCTGGGCATGCGCGACATTCGGCAGAAAGAGCCCACCGAACCACGCGCAAACGATCAGGAAGGGAAGACTACGCATCAAGAGAACGGATGACGCTCGAGGTGGAGGTCATCGAAGAATATCACGCAGGGGACCTATCAAGAAGATTGAACCAGCGCCGACGACCGGTGCTCGATGCTCGATGGCGCGGCCGAGCGCGTCGGTCATGTTTGGCACGATCTCAATTGCCGGCACGTATCGACCCGCGATCGCTGCCAACTCATCGGCAGCGATCGCTCGAGGCGAAGGAGCTGTCGTGCAGATGATCCGTTCGCACGCGTGCGCCAGCGGCACGAGCATGCCGTCGATATCTTTGTCGTGCATCGCCCCGAACAGGAGTGTGACGCCGGACCAGCCAATGTCCTGTAGATGAGACGCGAGCGCGCGCGCACCGGCCGGGTTATGCGCCGCGTCGAGCAGAATCGGCACGCCGTTTCGCACGAAACGCTCCAGGCGCGCCGGCCATTGCGCCTGTGTTAGGCCGGTTCGGATCGCCGGGTCCGGAACCTGTATGCCGCGATCACTGACTTCGTTCAGCACGGCGACCGCCACCGCCGCGTTTTCGCGCTGGTGCCTTCCGGGGAGCGACAACCTGACGGCATTGAGCGAACGCCTTCCCACGCGAACGTCGAGTGTCTCATCGTCATTGCGCGCGGTTATCTGCACGACGTCGGACACACGTATGAGCGGCGCGCGTTGCGACTCACAGACTTCACGGATCACACGTGCCGCCGCGTCGGGTATACGGCCGCAGACCATTGGCACGCCGGGCTTGGCGATGCCGGCCTTTTCGCGGGCGATTGATTCGAGTGTGGTCCCGAGTTGAGCCTGATGGTCGAAATCGATCGACGTAATCGCAGTGGCGATCGGCGTCACGACGTTGGTCGCGTCAAGCCGCCCGCCGAGGCCGACTTCGAGGACGGCAACCTGCACCCCCGCCCTCCGGAACAACTCGAACGCGACAGCCGTCGTGCATTCGAAAAACGTTGGCAGCGCTTCGAGCCTGCCGTTCTTCATGAGGGAATCGATCGTCCCCTGAACGGATCCGACAACCTCTCGGAGCACATTGGTCTCGACTTCGCGCCCATCGATGACGAACCGTTCTTCGAGACGCACCAGATGTGGAGAGGTGTAGCGGGCGGCGCGGTGTCCAGCCGCACGCAAGGCGGTCTCCACCATCACCGTGACGGAGCCCTTGCCGTTCGTGCCGGCGATCACGATTGATTTGAATGTGTGCTCGGGATGTCCAAGCGCGGCGCACAGCGTCGCGATGTTCTCCAGCCCGAACTTCATGCCGAGCCGCTCGAGGCTCGACAGAAAATCCAGCGGATCACTCATTCTGGGGCGAGGCCAACTACGATTCGGGAGGTGGTTCAGCGGGAGCGCGCCGACGGCCGCAGCAGCCGAACTTCAGCAGACGAACAACGACATCCTTCAGTTCGCGCCGGTCGATCACCATGTCGAGCATGCCGTGCTCGAGCAGGAACTCGCTGCGCTGAAACCCTTCAGGGAGTTTCTGGCGGATCGTCTGCTCGATGACCCGCGGGCCGGCGAATCCAATGAGTGCCTTCGGTTCCGCGATGTTGACGTCACCCAACATCGCGAAGCTGGCGGTGACGCCGCCGGTCGTCGGATCGGTCAGGATCGAAATGTACGGCACGCGCGCCCGGTCGAGGCGCGCCAGTGCCGCGCTGATCTTGGCCATTTGCATCAGCGACAACGCGCCTTCCATCATTCGCGCGCCACCGGAACACGACACGATGAGGATGGGTGTCTTGCGAGTGGTGGCGCGTTCGATCGCGCGCGTGATCTTTTCTCCGACCACCACGCCCATGCTGCCGCCGATGAACCCGTACTCCATCGCGGCGATCTCGCACTCCATCCCGCCGACCCGACCGCTCGCGGCGATCACGGCGTCGCGCAGGCCGGTTGTCTCGATGCTGGATTGAAGACGCTGCCGGTACGGTTTCGTGTCGGTGAATTGCAGCGGATCGGTGGACATCAGTCCCGCGTCGTGCTCTTCCCATCCGTCGTCGAACAGGCTGCGAAGCCGGTCCGGTGCGCTCAGACGGAAGTGGTGTGCGCATTTGGTGCAGACGCTCAGGCTGGCGGCGAGATCTTTGTTGTAGATGATCTGGGCACACGAAGGACACTTGACCCACAGCCCCTCGGGAACGCGGCTCTTGTCCGCGGTCCCTTCGATTGGCTTTCGGACCTTCTTGAACCAGGCCATTCAGGTGAGCATATAACAATGCTCAATGTTCAATGTTCAATGCGCACTGTCCAAGCTGATCGAACCATTGGGCATTGAACATGGGACGTTGAACATTGACTACTTTCGGGGAACGTAATATCTCGTGCCCCTTGCCATTGACCGCAACTGCCGTTCGAGATCGGCCATCGCGTCCTCTCCCCACGACAGGTCGAGCTGAGACGTCTCGACGACCAGCAGCGGAGTGGCCGTGTAGTGGAAGAAGAAGTGGTTATACGCCTCGTTCAACTCGCGCACATAGTCGTCGTCGAGTGCCGGTGAGTCCGGGTTCGCGCGCTCTCGATCGCGCAGACGCCGACGCAGGATGTCGGTCGGCGTTTGCAGAAAAATGACGAGATCAGGCGTGGGGACATCCTGTGCGAGCAGTTCGTACAGCCGTTGATAGATGAATAGCTCGTTGTCGTCGAGGTTGAGATAGGCGTAAACCTTGTCGCGGTCGAATAAGTAATCGGACACGGTAAGCTGGGCAAACAGATCGCTCTGCCGCAGCGCCGTCTGCTGTCGATGACGCGACAGCGTAAAAAACAGTTGGGCCTGAAAGGCCGCGCCAGGCCGATCGCCGTAGAAGTCGGCGAGGAACGGATTGTCGGTTTCGTCGAGGACGACCGTGGCGTCGAGGCGCGCGCCAAGGCGATCGGCGAGCAGCGACTTTCCGACGCCAGCCGGCCCTTCGATCGCGATGTAGCGAAAACTGAGGGTTGAATTCACGCGTGTCGCGAGGCCGTCCGCTGCCCGCGTGAGGCGAAGTATAGCGAATCGCCGCGAGCGATTGCGATAGCATTGTCGCGTGCGAATCGAGCGGATCGAGCTCGGCCTGCTGCGCCTGCCGCTCGTCCGCTATTTCGAGACGAGTTTTGGCCGCATCGACGATCGCGCGTTCATACTCGTCACCGTCGAACAACAGGGCGCGGTCGGCGTCGCCGAATGCGTCGCGGACGAACGTCCCTTCTACAGTTCGGAAACGACGCGCACGGCCTGGCACATCATCACAGAGTTTCTCGCGCCGATCGTGCTTGGCCGCACATACACGCACCCGCGGGAGGTGTTCGATTCGTTTGCGCTGGTCCGCGGTCACCACATGGCAAAAGCCGCCATCGAGATGGCGATGTGGGATCTGTTCGCGCGCCAACAGAATCGATCGCTGGCAGATGTGCTGGGAGGCACCGGCGCGGCCATTGCCAGCGGGATCTCGTCGGGGGTGTCAATCGGTATTCAGGACTCGCTCGACGACCTGCTCGCTCGCGTCGAGACCGAACTGGCGGCTGGATATCGACGAATCAAGATCAAGATCAAACCGGGCTGGGATCTCGAACCTGTGCGACGCTTACGGGAAGGGTTCGGGCCGGTGGCTCTCATGGTCGATGCCAACGCGGCATACACGTTGAACGACGCGCAGCACCTCGCTCGTCTGGACGCGTTCGACTTGATGATGATCGAACAACCACTCGAGTACGACGACATCCGCGATCACACACGGCTTCAGGCGAGCCTGCGCACGCCTATCTGCCTGGACGAGTCGCTGGAAACGCCGCGCCAGGCGGAAGAAGCGCTGGAGGTTGGTGCGTGCCGCATCATCAACATCAAGCCCGGCCGTGTTGGCGGGCACATGCAGTCGATCCGGATGCACGACATTGCCGTGGCTCATGGTGCGCCCGTGTGGCACGGCGGCATGCTGGAAAGCGGAATCGGGCGGGCGCACAATATTCATCTGTCGACCCTGCCGGGCTTCACGCTACCGGGCGACGTGGCGGCGAGCCGGCGTTATTTCGCACCCGATCTAATCGATCCGGAAATCGTCGTCCGCTCCGATGGCACAATTGCCGTGCCGACCGGTCCAGGCATCGGCGTCAGCATCGTCAACGACCGTGTCGCTCACGCGTCAATCGAGCGCCTGGCGCTTCGACGTCACTGAACTCATGAATCTATTCACGCCGCCACACGTTCGCACGTCGCTTGTCGCCATCGGCGTCCTGGCCGCCGGTTGTGCAGCCGCACCTCCGGTGGTCACGGCTCCGCCAAAAACCGTCGCCATCGAACAGAAGATGGCCTGGCTGCTGCAGCTCGAGGACCGCCGGATTCTGCGACTGGATCCTCCGCCCGCACCTCCTGTCGTGGAGACGCCGGTGAAGGGACGTGGCCGGGCGGCGACTCCACCGCCCCCACCGGCGGCGCCGCCAGACCTGACCGTACTCGTCACCGATACCGAGGCGCGAATCCGTCGCCGCGCTGCGCTCGCGATCGGGCGGGTCGGTCTTGTCGCCGGTGTTCAACCGCTCGTCACGACGCTTTCTGATGCCGATCAGGACGTGCGCGAGATGGCCGCCTTTGCGCTCGGACTGATCGGAGATGCGAGTGCGACGCCTCCGTTGATGAAAGCACTCAGCGATTCGTCGCCAATCGTTCGTGGCCGTGCGGCTGAGGCGCTCGGTCAAATCAATGCGAAAGACAAGCCGCAGGTCGACGCGGCGGCGCGACGGGATGCGGGTGATGCAATCGGCCGCATGGTGGCCGAGTATGCGCGAACGTCGGCCGTTTCCATGCTGCAGGGAGACGATGAAACGTGGCCGGCCGCACCGGAGGCGGAAGCGTTCAGACTGGGCACCTTTGCGCTGGTTCGGCTCGGCACCTACGAGCCGCTTGCCGCGGCGGTTCTCGATTCAGCCGGGTCGCGTGTGACCACGTGGTGGCCCGTTGCCTATGCAGTGGGACGCATTGAGGACAAACGTGCCGCCCCCGCGCTTATGAAAATGCTGAACGGCCCCGGGAAGTATTCCCCCGCGTTCGCCGCACGCGGGCTTGGCGTCCTGAAGGAGACGTCGTCAGTCACTGCTCTGATCGGGCTCGTTCAGGCAACCAGTACGCCGACGGAGGTCGTTGTCTCCGCGGTGCGAGCGCTTGCGACGATCGGTGACTCGAGGGGCGTGCCAGCCATCGTCAAGCTGGCGTCGGACGCGACGGACCCCAACGTCAGGCTCGAGGCGGTGACGGCGCTCGGCACGCTCAAGGCTGCCGAGGGACTCTCCGTCGTTCAAGATTACCTGACCGATTCATGGCCGACGATGCGGGCAAGGGCACTTCGAGCGGCCGCATCGATCGACGTCGAAGACTTCCTCCTGGTGCTCTCCGGGATGGAACCCGATCGCGACTGGACCGTGCGCGCCGCGCTTGCCGATGTGCTTGCGACGATGGGACCGCAGGCGGTCGAGCGGACACGGACGATGTTGCGCGACGAGGATCGCCGCGTCGTGCCGTCCGTGCTCAACGCGCTCGCGCGCCTGAAAGCCCCCGACGCAGGGGCAATCGCGATTGCGCAGTTGAAAGAGCCGGATTATGTCGTCCGGTCGACGGCGGCGCGCGTCGTCGGTGAATTGAAGCCACCGGGAGGTGTCGAGGCGCTGCGCGAAGCGTGGACCCTCGCAGGGGGCGACGCGGCCATTGATGCTCGCGCCGCCATTTTGTCGGCCCTGGCCGAGTACGGAGGGGACGCGGCCAGAGCGATGCTGAAGGAAGCAGTCAGCGACAAGGACTGGGCGGTGCGCGTGCATGTCTCGACCCTTCTCGCGAAACTGGATCCTTCGGGCGATTACCAGACCGCGATACGCCCGGCGCCGGGTCAACCTCCGTCGGCTTATGAGAGTGCCGAGCTGATTGGGCCGGCGTACTCGCCGCATGTGTTCATCGAAACCGCAAAGGGGACGATCGAGATCGAACTGGCGGTGCTGGATGCGCCGCAGACGTCATGGAGTTTCATGGCACTGGTGCGCAAGGGGTTTTTCAACGGCTTGCAGATCCATCGCGTCGTGCCAAACTTCGTCGTCCAGGATGGTGACCCGCGTGGAGACGGCGAAGGAGGCCCTGGCTACACCATCCGAGACGAGCTGAACGAGCGTCCATACCTGCGAGGGACGGTGGGCATGGCGCTGTCGTGGAAGGACACCGGTGGCAGCCAGTTTTTCATCACGCACTCACCGCAGCCGCATCTCGACGCGCGTTACACCGCATTTGGCAAAGTTGTAAACGGAATGGACGTGGTCGATCGCATCCAGCAGGGGGACACGATCAAGAGCGTGAAAGTGTGGGACGGAAAAACGATGAGTGTCGTGAGATAAAACCAAAAAGGGGGCGACCGTCGCCCCCTTTTTAGCGGGTGAGGCAGCTTAGCGTTTCTTGCCGCCCTTTTTCTTCCCGCCAGTCTTCTTCGCCATTGCGCTTATCCCCCCCTTCACTCGTGGGATCCGATCGCGAGGGCCTGTCTCCGTCGTAGCAGCGCCGCTGCCTCCCGGCACGTCGGCCTGCGGCTGCCGGTGCCCCTCGCCTCGTTGCTCACTTCCGCGATGCGGAAGGTGTTGCATCTGCCAAAAAAATTGGGGGTGTCAGCATGCGACACCCCCTGTAGTCAGGCGAGCGCTTAGCGCTTCTTTCCGCCCTTTTTCTTTCCGCCCTTTGCGGCTTTCTTCGCCATTATTCCTCCTTGGAACTTGGCAGCTCAGCTTATTGAGTGCATCCCTACTGTTACAACAGGTGGGCTGAGCGATCCACCCTCATACAAGATGTAGATTATGGATGAGAAAATCTTAGTGTCAAGCACAAAGTGCACGAATTGTCAAAAAACCGCACAGCAAATTTGTCGGCGGCACTCACTGATGACTGTAGATCGATTGCGGAATGGCGATTGATGATTGCGGAGTTGCTGATTGACGATTGACGATCGTGATTGTTGATTGATGATTGGCCCTCAATCCGCAATCGCCAGTCCGAAGTCCCCAATCGACATGAGGCACTATCGCTCGAGGCGCGTGAGCGCGCGCGTCACGGCGGCGCGAGTATCAGCGCTCGCCCCGAAGAGCGTCATCGCGGTGTGGTAGTAAGAGATCGCCTGCGGCCGACGACCGATCCGTTCGAGCACGCGCGCCGCTTCGAGATAGGCGTTGCCGAGAATCGGGGCAGGGCAGGTCCGGGCGCCGCGAATCGCGTGTTCGAACTGTGCGAGCGCCTCGGTGTCGTCTTTGCGCGCAAGCTGAACACGCCCGAAGCGGTAACGGGCGACGGGATCGGCGCCGTTCAGAGTCAGCGAGGACGTCAGGGCGTTCGCGGCACCCTGCGTATCGTTGTGTTCCAACCGGCGCAACCCGTCCAACGAGAGCCGGTACGCTTCTGCGTGCTTGGGATCGGGCGCCTTGCGGAGGCGCTCGGCGCTCTTGGTCCGTACATCATTCGAATCGGGTGACACGGCCGAGGCGACGGCGGCACGATACGCGTCGACGGCGGAGACCCGGGCGCCGATTCGGTCATATGCCTCTCCCAGTCTGAGATACGCCAGCGAGAGTGATCCGTATGGGGCAGGAGAATGCAGCGCAATCACCGTCTGCAACATCTCGATGGCATCGTCGGTCTGATGCAACGCTTCGAGCTGTTTCGCGATTCCGAGCCGTGCCTGGACCTCGCTCAGCACCGGCGCATTCGCGCGCTGCTCGCGCGCGGCGGCGAGCAGCGACTGCCACGTCGCCAGGCTGGCGGTGATGTCGTGCTGATAGACGTCCTGGATCTCAGCAGTCTGGACAAGAAAGAGCGGATTGCCGGGGTACTTCTCGTGCATCGACTGCAGAAGTTGAAGGGCACGCGGCGTCTGCCGCTCGTACCACAAATAGATGACGTGAAGCTGGTAGTCGGCTTCTCCCTGCAGGAGTCTGCCGCGCATCCTCGCGCGTAACATCTGATCCAGCCCTTCGCGCCGGTCGCCCCCTGGCAACAGCAGCAGGAAACGAAGGAACTTCGCCGCTGTTGGGGCCACGTCGGCGTAGTACTTGTACATGCCGATGCCGAAGTGCGCGTCCTCGATCGTCGGATCGAGTTCGATTGCGCGTTCGAGCGACAGCTTGATGGTTTTTCCATCGCGGGCGGCCGACAGCTTTTCATTGCGCAACACCCGCCACTGGACGCGAGCCGCATACGCGCCGCCTCTGTAGAACCACGCCTCGGGATCTTCTGGCGCGCGCTCGGTCCAGGCCTCGGTGTTGTCGATCGCTCGCTCGACGGCGGCCGAAAACTCGTCGTCGAGTTCTCGACTCTCGGGGTCGAGAAGGATCTTCCACCAGAGCGCGGTGGCGCTGAGGACGTCGCAGGCCTCAGGAGGAGCCGGACCGCAGGCGCGCCGGAGCTCAGCGTCGGCCTGATCGAATCGCGCTTCGAGAATGAAGTCGTACGCCCGCGCGAGACCCTCAACCCCACGGATCGGAGGGGATCGGTGCGCGCCAACCGCGACGGCGGCTCCGATGAATGTCAGCAGGACGATCGCCCGGCGCCGCCTGCGTGGGCTCATGTCACGCTGGTGCGGAGCTGTTGTTTTTCCGCATGCCTCTCGAGGGCGAGCGCCACGAGTCGATCGAGCAGCGTCGAGTAGTCCACTCCCGAGGCGGCCCACAGCTTCGAATACATGCTGATCGTGGTGAACCCCGGGATGGTGTTGATTTCGTTGACGAAAATGTTGTCGGGACTCAACAGGAAGTCGACGCGCGCCATGCCTGCACCGTCGATGGCTTTGAACGCGAGGACCGACAACCGTTGAATCTCAGCCGCCGTCTTTGGTCCGACGGTTGCCGGAATGATCACCTTCGATCCATCGTCGAGATACTTCGCCTCGTAGTCATAGAACTCGCGCGACGGAATGACCTCACCCGGCACAGACGCTTCCGGATTGTCGTTGCCCAACACCGCGCACTCGATTTCCCGTGCCTCGGGCACGGCCGCCTCTATCACGATCTTGCGATCGAAAGATCCGGCGAGATCCATCGCATCGACGAGTTCCGTCCGCGTCTTTGCCTTCGAGATGCCAACGCTTGATCCCAGATTGGCCGGCTTGACGAACATCGGATAACGCAGTGATTTTTCGAGATCAGCCGCGATCGTGTCGCGACTGATCTGCCAGTCGTGCCGCAGAACGACACGATATGGACAAATCGGAAGGCCCGCAGCGGCAAAAACGACTTTCATCACCGCCTTGTCCATCCCGACCGCGGACGCAAGGACGCCGGCACCGACATACGGCACATTGGCGAGCTCCAGCAGTCCCTGCATGGTCCCGTCTTCACCGTACGGTCCGTGCAGGACGGGGAAGATGACGTCGAGATTCAAGCCGGTTACGACCGCCTGTCCTTCGTCCGCGCGCGAAGCTCGGCGATCGATCGAGAGAATGGTTTCTTCGCTCGGCCGCGCCATCAGATGCACTTCGCGGCCGCTGCGGCTCGGCCGCGCGGCTTCGAGACGCGCGTGCTCGATCACTTCCGCGGCCGACATGGCCGTCGGCGGACGATCCGCCAGGGCCCATCGGCCGTCCTTTTCGATCCGAATCGCAATGGGCTCGTAACGAGTGCGATCGAGATTGCCGAATACAGCGGCGGCCGATGCCAGCGACACTTCATGTTCTCCCGACCGTCCGCCGTACAACACACCTACGCGAAGTCGTTTCACGGACACAGGATAACAGGAGCACGGGTGCCAGGAGTGCCAAGAGTGCCAAGAGTGCCAAGAGTGCCAAGAGTGCCAAGAGTGCCAAGAGTGCCAAGAGTGCCAAGAGTGCCAAGAGTGCCAGCGGTGCGTGCTTGGGTGCGAGAGTGCGCACAGCCGCACCCGTGGCACACCGGGCGCGCATGGCATCCCTGGCACCGATCCGTGACTTCGCTATGCTTGAGCGTCGTGTCCAGCGAGTTTCAATTCCGCGTCCTCAATCGAGACGGTTCCGCACGGCGGGGAGAGATGGCCACACCACACGGCGTCGTGCAAACGCCCGCCTTCATGCCTGTCGGGACCCGTGGCGCCGTGAAGGCAGTGACCGCGCGGGATGTGGAAGATCTCGGCGCCGAGATCATCCTTGGGAACACGTACCATCTGTATTTGAAACCGGGCGATAGCGTGATCGCGCGCTGCGGCGGCCTCCACAAGTTCATCGGCTGGGCCCGGCCGATTCTCACCGATAGCGGCGGATATCAGATTTTCAGTCTCGCGGCGATGCGCCGCATCGACGATGAGGGCGCGACCTTCCGCTCACACCTCGATGGCTCTCTTCACCTGCTGACGCCGGAACGCGCGGTCGACATCCAGGCGCAGCTTGGATCCGACATCGCGATGGTGCTCGATGAGTGTGTAGGAACCATACAGGGGTCTGACTCCGGGGACGGGGGGGCAGACGCCGGTCGGTCAGTTCCACACATTTCGGCCGATGTGTCACGGATTGCCATGGAGCGATCGGCGGAGTGGGCGCGGCGGGCGCGGCGTCGGCAACTGCAGTTGCGCGAGGATCCCGTATCGGCGCCAGAGGTCATCGTAACCAATTCGGGTCAGGCGCAGTTCGGGATCATTCAGGGGGGAACGGATCCCCTGTTGCGCACGGAAAGTGTTCAGCGAACGATCGACGTTGGCTTCGAAGCCTACGCGATCGGCGGGTTGAGTGTTGGCGAACCGATCGAGGTCATGTACGACGTCGTCGCTCATACCGCGCCGCTCCTTCCTGACGATCGCCCGCGCTATCTGATGGGAACCGGGATGCCCGACGACCTGGTGGAGTGCGTCGCCCGGGGGATTGACCTCTTCGACTGCGTGCTGCCGACTCGAAACGCCCGAAACGGCCAGCTCCTTACCAGCCGGGGGCCGCTCGTGATCAAGAATGCCCGCTATGCCGAGGACATGTCCCCTCCCGATCCGGACTGCGGCTGTTACACCTGCCGCCACTTTTCGAGGGCCTATCTGCGTCACCTTTTTGTCGTCGGTGAAATGACCTCCGCCACCCTCAACTCGTTGCATAATCTCCACTTTTACCTTGACACAATGCGCCGGATTAGGGAGGCTATAGTGTTCGGCTCGTTTGAAAAACTCCGCCGCGAGTTCCATCAAACCTTCTCTCGCCGACCTCAAATTTGAATGCGATTCGAGCTCGGGTCTGCTCCTTTACTAATAGCGATGTCTGGCGCCAGTCAGCCGGGCGGCCTGGTATCGTTTCTGCCGTTTGCCATCATTCTCGGCATTTTCTACGTGATGATCCTGATGCCGATGCAGAAGCGGCAGAAGAAGGTGCAGGAATTCCAGGGCGCCTTGAAGGTGGGGGATAAAATCATCACCACCGGCGGTATTTACGGCCAGATCACACGTGTAAACGACAAGTCGGTCCAGCTGCAGGTCGCCGACAAGGTGCGGATTGAAATCGCACGGGCGTCGATAGGCGGATATCAGGGGCAGGACCCGGTTGTCCCCGAAACGAACAGTTAAGACCACGGATTAACACGGACGAACACGGAAAACATGAAGAAGAACATTCGCTGGAAACTCCTCACGAGCCTCGCCGTCTTCGTGATCTTCTTTGCGGTCGGCGTCTATCCCATCCTCGCGCAGCGGTATCACATGCCGTTGCCCGCATGGTTGGCGGCCAAGCAATTGAAGCTTGGCCTGGACCTCAAGGGTGGTGTGCACCTCGTTCTGCGCGTGCAGACCGACGATGCGCTCAGAATCCACACTACGACGACGAGTGAGCAGTTGAGGGAAGCGCTGAAGACCGCAGGGATCGCCGTCACTTCGATCTCGGTCGACGCGCCCAGGTCGTTCCAGGTCCAGGGTGTACCGCCCGAAAAGGACGCAGAGTTCGTACGGATCGCCGACGATAAGACGGCGACCGATTACAACCGCAATGCCGGTGCCGCCGGAACCTACTCCTTCAAGATGAAGGACAACGTGGCGATCACGATGGCCGAGCAGGCAGTCACACAGGCGCGGGAAACCATCGATCGGCGCATCAATGAACTCGGCGTCGCGGAGCCAAACATTTCGCTGTACGGGCAATCCGCCGATCAGATCCTCGTCCAACTGCCGGGTGTCAACGACGTTGCGCGCGCCAAGGAAATCATCCGCAACACGGCAATCCTCGAGTTGAAGATCGTCGAGGCCGGTCCGGCCGGTTCCCAGGAGCAGCTGCTGCAAAGCTATGGCGGGAAAGTTCCCGACGACATGGAAGTCATCCAGGGATCAGCGTCGTCTGGCGACTCGAGTTTCTATCTGATGCGTAAAGCCTCGGCGGTCACGGGGACCGATTTGAGAAACGCGCGGCCGACGATCGACGAGAACAACCGCCCCGCCGTCGGCTTCTCTCTGACCAATGAGGGCGCCCGCAAGTTCGGAAAGGCGACGTCGGAGAACATCGGTCGTCTTCTGGCCATCGTGCTCGATCACCGGGTGACGTCGGTGGCAACGATCCAGACGAAGATCAGCGATGAAGGACGGATCACGGGTTCCTTCACGACCGACCAGGTCAACGACATGTCGCTGATCCTGCGGACCGGCGCGCTGCCGGCCGGTCTCACCTATCTCGAAGAGCGTGTCATCGGCCCGTCGCTTGGTGCCGACTCGATTCGCTCAGGCGTGACCGCGTCGCTGGTGGGTCTGCTGCTCGTCGTCGGGTTCATGCTCATTTATTACAAGCTGTCGGGCGTCAACGCGGTTGTCGCGTTGATCTTCAACCTGGTGATCCTGCTCGGGCTCATGGCGTACATCGACGCCACGATGACGCTGCCCGGCATCGCCGGCTTCGTCTTGACGATGGGAATCGGCGTCGATTCGAACGTGCTGATCTTCGAACGGATCAAAGAGGAACTCGAGGCGCAGCGAGGCGTGCGTCAGGCGATCAATGCGGGATTCTCGCGCGTGTTCCTGACGCTGCTCGACACGCACGTCGCATCGCTCATTTCCGCAGCGTTCCTCTTCCAGTTCGGCACCGGGCCGATCCGCGGATTCGCGATGACCCTGGTCATCGGGCTGATCTCGAATCTGTTCACATCAACCTTCGTGTCGAAAACGCTTTTCGAAGCGGTGCTTGGCCATCGGCAGAGCGCGGCGCTCAGTATCTAGGCTGAACCATGCAGATCTTCAAGACTCCTCATTTCGATTTCCTCCGGTGGCGCTGGGTGGCGATCGGCCTGTCGTGGCTGATCATCATTGCCGGCATTGTCGTCATCAAGACCAAGGGCATGCCGCTCGGTGTCGAGTTCTCTGGCGGCACGATTGTGATCGTCGAGTTCGATCAACAACCGCCGGACTCGTCGGTGGTGCGAAATGCCCTCGAACGGTCGATGCCGGGCGAGGGGCAGAACGCGGTTATTCAGCGATACGGTCCGGAGTCGGCCCGTCAGTACATGATTCGCGTCCCGGACGTGGGAGCCGAGGCGGGCGCCGGTCTGAGCGAGAAGGCCGAGAAGATCACCGCTGCGCTCAAGGCCGCCAACATCGGATCATTCAAGCAAGCCGGCACGGAGATCGTCGGTCCCGCCGTCGGGAAGGATCTTCGATCGAAGGGGCAATGGGCGATGGGTCTGTCGCTCCTCGGCATCCTTGCCTATATTGCGTTCCGCTTTCAGTTCAGCTTCGCGATCGGCGCCGTGGTTGCGACCGTGCACGATTTGCTTGTGACGTTCGCGTTCCTGGCCTTCTTCCGCTACGACCTGTCGCTCAATGTCATTGCCGCGATCCTGACCGTCACCGGCTACTCGACCAACGACACCATCGTCATCTTCGATCGCGTGCGCGAAAACATCCGCAGCATGCGGCGCGACAACATGTACGACGTCGTCAACCGCGCGGTCAATCAGACGCTCGGACGGACGGTGATCACTGCCGGCACCGCCCTCCTCAGCGCGGTTGCCCTGTTTCTTTTCGGCGGCGAGGTGCTGCACGGGTTCGCGTTCACGATGATCGTCGGCATCGTCACGGGCACATATTCGAGCGTCTTCATTGCTGCCGCGATCGCGGTGATCTGGCAAACCTGGGGTAAGAAACCGGGCAAACTGGCGGCCTCGGTGCCCACTGCCTCCGCACCCGCAACGCCGAAGACCCGAAAGCCAGGCCGCCGTCGCGCGTCGTAGATCGTAGACTGATGCGCCGTTCGTGATACTGCTCGTTGCCGCACTGCTTGGTGTGATTCAGGGACTCACCGAGTTCCTGCCGGTCTCGTCCACGGCGCATCTGCTCATTGGCGGACGCCTGCTGGGGTTCGACGATCCCGGTGGCGTGTTCACCGTCATGATCCAGCTCGGATCGATCCTCGCGGTGATGTGGCTGTATCGAACGAAGATCATCCAGATTGTCACCAGGCTGCGATCCGACCGCGACGCCAGGCACTTCGCGTCGATGATCCTGGTCGCGTTCGCACCTGCGGTCGTCGCCGGGGCATTTCTCGCCGACTACGTGACAACCGTCTTGTATGAGAGCCCGAACGTCTTTGCGACCACGTTCGTGATTGGCGGTATCGTCATGCTGCTGGTTGAGCGATATCGGCCTGAGCCGACAATTGTCGACGCCGATCGAACACCCCTGGCGCGCGCGCTGGGCATCGGTGCCTGCCAGGTGCTGGCCATGGTCCCGGGCGTTTCCCGATCCGGCGCGACGATCGTCGGCGGCATGCTGATGGGACTCGATCGTGCCGCCGCGGCGGAGTTCTCGTTCTTCCTCGCGATGCCGACGATGATGGCGGCCTTCGCGCACAGTCTCCTGAAGGTCCGGCATCACCTCTCGCCCGATCGCGCCGCCGAGATTGCCGTCGGCTTTGTCATGGCGTTTGTCGCGTCACTCGTCGTGGTGCGGCCGTTTCTTGCCGTCGTCCGGCGGCGCGGGTTTGCGCCATTTGCCTGGTACCGTATCGTCCTCGGAGTGGCGCTTTTTGTCGCGATTGCCGCGCGCTGGTTGTAGTTCGACCGATGCAGTGGCTCCGCCGAAGCTTCATCACCGGCTTCTTCGTCACGGTGCCCCTTGCGATCAGCATCGCGGCGTTCATCTGGATTTTCCGCGTCATCGATGGTTTCGTCGGGCCGTTCTACGACGCCTGGTTACAGCGCATGCCGGGCCTTGGCGTCACGCATCTTCCCGGGCTCGGCATTCTGACGACAGCGCTTTTCGTGCTGCTGGTCGGCGCGTTTGCCACCAACGTGATCGGCAGACGACTGCTGCAACGCACGGAAGGCTATCTACTGCGGGTGCCGGTGTTCCGCACCATCTACGCGCCCGTCAAACAACTGGTCGTCGCCTTTTCTCCCGATAACGAGTACGGCTTCAAGCGCGTCGTCCTGGTCGAAGATTCGACCCGCGGGTTCGTGCTCGGTTTTCTGACGAAGGAGTTCACGGTCGATCGCGGCCAGGGTCCCGAACCGATGTTGGCGGTGTACGTTCCAACCAATCATCTCTATCTCGGCGACGTCATCATCTGCACACGCGACAAGGCGTCGTTCCCGGACGTGACCGTCGAACAGGGCATTCGGATTTTTCTCACCGGTGGCATGGCGCTTTCAAGCCGGTTGAGAGCGCGGCGTGGCGTCGACCGAGTCGGTGATTTCCGCGTGTAATCGCGTCGATCATGCTGGCGATTTCCGCCTGTAATCAGGCCCGGCCGCGACAAAAGTCGCCGTCAACACTGCTTGAATAATCCGCATCACTTTGAGTACGATTTGAAACTTTTGTGTGCTGCCTGATTCCGGGCGGTGCACGGGTAAGGAGAGCAATGTCCGATACGTTCTGTCGAGGCGTAGTGCGAGCCGGCATTCTGGCGGTCCTGTTAGGGCTGACGGCTGCGGCGGCTCCGAGCGCGCTGGCGGCGCCGCAAGCGCCGGCCGCGCCGGCGGCTCAACAAGAGACGCACCGTGGCGGCGAAGCCAACCTCGTGCTACCCGATCTCAGCGTCGTCAGCTTTCAGGGGGTTAATAGCCGCACGCTGCTGATGGGAGGACTCGCGGTGTGCGTGCTCGGCCTGGTGTTCGGCCTGGTGATCTATACGCAGCTGAAAAATCTGCCCGTGCACCGATCGATGCTCGAGATTTCCGAGCTGATCTATGAGACGTGCAAGACATATCTCATTCAGCAGGGTAAGTTCCTTCTCATCCTCGAAGTGTTCATCGGCATCATCATGCTGTTCTACTTCGGGTTCCTGCAGCATTTCGCGCCGGTCAAAGTCGCGATCATCCTGCTGTTCAGCCTGATCGGCATCGGCGGCAGCTACGGCGTCGCCTGGTTCGGCATTCGCGTCAACACGTTTGCCAACTCCCGCGCCGCGTTCGCCGGCCTTCGTGGCCTTCCTTATCCGATTCATGCGATTCCGCTCAGTGCGGGCATGAGCATCGGGATGCTACTCATCAGCGTCGAGCTCTTCATGATGCTGTGCATCCTGCTCTTCATCCCCGGCGACTATGCCGGATCGTGTTTCATTGGCTTCGCGATTGGCGAATCGCTCGGCGCTGCCGCGCTGCGAATTGCCGGCGGCATCTTCACCAAGATCGCGGACATTGGCGCCGACCTGATGAAGATCGTTTTCAATATCAAGGAAGACGATGCGCGCAACCCCGGTGTCATCGCTGACTGCACCGGAGACAACGCCGGAGACTCGGTCGGTCCGAGTGCGGACGGTTTCGAAACCTACGGGGTCACCGGCGTCGCGCTGATCTCGTTCATTCTCGTCGCGGTGACCGATCCGGTCGTCCAGGTTCAGCTGCTCGTCTGGATCTTCGTGATGCGCGTCATGATGATCATCGCCAGCGGCGTGTCCTATCTGCTCAACGCCGCCTGGGCGAAAGCGAAATACGCGACCGCGTCGACGATGAACTTCGAGACGCCGTTGACGACGCTGGTCTGGTTGACGTCAATCGTGTCTGTGGCGTTGACCTACGTCGTCTCCTACCTTCTCATTCCGACGCTCGGCGGCGACTCCGAGCTGTGGTGGAAGCTCTCGAGCGTGATCACCTGCGGCACGCTCGCCGGCGCGATCATTCCGGAGTTCGTGAAAGTGTTCACCTCGACGGAGTCGGCGCACACGCGCGAAGTCGTGACGTCGTCACGGGAGGGCGGAGCCTCGTTGAACGTGCTGTCCGGGCTCGTCGCCGGGAACTTCAGTGCCTACTGGCTGGGCATGGTCATCGTCGGCCTCATGTCGATCGCCTATGGCATCAGCACGCAGTTCCCACCGGCGATGATGATCGCGCCCGCAGTGTTCGCGTTCGGACTCGTGGCGTTTGGATTCCTCGGCATGGGACCGGTCACGATCGCAGTCGATTCGTACGGACCTGTCACGGATAATGCGCAGTCGGTTTTCGAGCTTTCGACCATCGAGTCGTTGCCCGGGATCAAGCAGGAGCTGAAGAAGGACTTCGGCTTCGATGTGAATTTCGAGCGCGCGAAACATCTGCTCGAAGAGAACGACGGCGCCGGCAACACGTTCAAGGCCACCGCCAAGCCGGTGCTGATCGGCACGGCGGTCGTCGGATCGACGACGATGATCTTTTCCATCATCGTCGTGCTGACGCACCGGCTGCAGCCGGAACTGCTGCAGTACCTGTCGATTCTGCATCCGCCATTTCTGCTCGGCCTGATCACCGGCGGTTGCATGATCTATTGGTTCACGGGCGCGTCGACGCAGGCGGTGAGCACCGGCGCGTACCGCGCGGTCGAATTCATCAAGCGGAACATCCGTCTTGACGGTGCGGTGGCGAAGGCCTCGGTGGCCGACAGTAAACGGGTGGTCGAGATCTGCACGCAGTACGCCCAGCGCGGCATGTTCAATATCTTCCTTGCCGTGTTTTTCGGCACGCTCGGCTTCGCGTTTCTCGAGCCGTACTACTTCATCGGCTACCTCGTGTCGATTGCACTGTTCGGGTTGTTCCAGGCGATCTTCATGGCGAACGCTGGCGGCGCGTGGGACAACGCGAAGAAAGTTGTCGAAGTGGAGTTGAAGGAAAAAGGCACGCCACTGCATGCGGCGACGGTCGTCGGCGACACCGTCGGCGATCCATTCAAGGACACCTCTTCGGTCGCGATGAATCCGGTCATCAAATTCACGACGCTGTTCGGATTGCTCGCGGTCGAACTGGGCGTGCAGCTTGCAGAACAATACGGATCGATGATGAGCCACCTGCTGGCAGCGGTCTTCATCTTTGGCTCAGCGGTGTTCGTCTGGCGATCGTTTTACGGAATGCGGATTCAGGCGCGCGAGGGACGATCGTGAGAAAGACCGCATTTTTCTCCGTTTTCCCCCGGGCCATTCCGCGGCAACCGGTGTCTAATTCAGCGGAAGATGCTTCATTGACACTGGTTTTTGGCTCTGACTATAATTCGCGGTCTTGCGCCGCTATAGGAAGAGCCAGGAGGACTTAAGCCGTGCCGCGTGACATGTTCGGCGACGTCGTTGACCCGTCCATCAAGCTCGGGTCACAGAAGTGGTATACGGTCCCGCTATCTATCGTGGCGCACGTGGCGATTTTCGCGGCCGTCATCATTATTCCGTTGATGGCTGCGGATGTGCTTCCGACGCCTCCGACAATGATGGCGTTTGTGGGGGCGCCACCACCACCGCCACCTCCACCTCCACCGCCTCCCGCTCCAGCCGCCGCGCCCAAGGTTCAGCCAGTTCCGGTTGCGAACCCGAACGCTGCGCCGGTTGAGGCGCCGAAGGATATCGTACCGGAAGCTCCGTCCGTCCCGTCGACGGCCGGTGTTCCCGGCGGCGTCGAGGGTGGCATCCCCGGCGGCACCGTCGGCGGGGTCGTCGGCGGATTACCTGAAGCGCCTCCGCCGCCGCCGCCCCCCGCGGCGCCGGTTCGCGTCGGCGGCAACATCAAGACGCCGACGAAAACCAAGGACGTCAAGCCGGTGTATCCGCCCATCGCCCAGTCCGCGCGTGTGTCCGGCGTGGTGATCATCGAAGCCACGATCGGCGCCGATGGAAAGGTGAAGGACGCGAAGGTGCTACGGTCGATTCCGCTGCTCGATCAGGCGGCGCTCGATGCCGTCAAGCAGTGGGCGTTCACGCCGACGCTGCTGAACGGCGTGCCCGTGCCCGTCATCATGACTGTCACGGTGAATTTCACGCTTCAGTAAAAACATTCAGGAAGGTAACGAACCAGTTCTGGACTTATCCAGACCCAGAGGAGTGGCGAGATGGATTTGATTAAGATGTGGGGAGACATGGGCCTGGTCGCGAGGGCCATCGCGTTCATCCTGGTCATCATGTCTATGATTTCTTTCGGTGTGGCGATCGAGCGCATTTATACGTTCACGCAGGCGCGTAAGCAGTCGAAACTGTACGCCCCGCAGGTTGCCAAGCACTTGAAAGACGGCCGGTTGAAGGATGCGATCGCGATCTCGTCCTCCAAGACCTATCGCTACAGCCACCTCGCCAAAGTCGTCCTCGCAGGGCTACAGGAGTATCAATTCCAACAGGAGAGTGGCGCCAATCTCAGTCGAGAAGATCTTGTCGACACGGTGCGTCGCGCCATCCAGCGTGCGTCGGCGTTGACCGCCAACGACTTGAAGAAGGGTGTCTCGGCGCTCGCGACCATCGGCGCTACCGCGCCGTTCGTCGGACTGCTCGGCACGGTCGTCGGCATCATCACGGCGTTCCAGGGCATCGCCGCCACCGGATCGGGCGGTCTCGGCGCGGTGTCGGCCGGTATTTCGGAAGCGCTCGTCGAGACGGCACTCGGACTCGTCGTCGCGATTCCGGCCGTGTGGTTCTACAACTATCTGACCGGCCGTATCGAGTACTTCAACGTCGAAATGGACAATTCGTCGTCGGAGCTGCTCGACTACTTCATCAAGAAGACGGCGTAAGTGAAATTGTGAATTGGCGGTGACAGCACGCGCGGCAGCGCGTGCGAAGTCCATTCACCCGTTCACAAATTGAATTGAGGGTTTTCCCATGGCAATGGATGTTGGCGGCGCAAAAGGTGGCCTCAAGGCTGATATCAACGTCACGCCGCTCGTCGACGTCATGCTGGTCCTCTTGATCATCATGATGCTCATCGCCCCCATGCTGCAGCAGGGCGTCGCGGTCACGTTGCCCGAGGCCGGAAATACCGAACCGAAGCCCGATACGCAGGACCAGACTGTCGTCGCAATTGATTCGGCGAATCAGTTCTGGGTGAACGGCCTGCAGTTCTCGAAGACGGAGTTTCCGACCAGGGTCAAGGCGGCGCTCGAGGACAAGCGGGAAAAGGTCGTCCTGATCAAGGGCGACAAGGACGCGAAATACAGCGCCATCATGGAAGCGATGGATAGCCTCCGTGCCGTCGGTATCGAGGACATCGGCCTGATCACCGAACCCAAGAAAGATGCAAACGCGGCGGCAGGAGGCAAGTAGTCATGGCCCACGCGCATAAACACTTTGGCGCAGAGAAAGTCGTTCGCGGCGAAACCCCGCATGCCAGTGCGGACATGAACGTCACGCCGCTCATCGACGTGCTGCTCGTCCTGCTGATCATTTTCATGGCGACGTTGCCGTTGACCCAGCGCGGCGTGGATATCAACCTGCCGCTCGAGACCAAGACGCCAACGCAGCCGCAGGACAATACGCAGGTGATGTTGGAATACACCAACCAGCGGCAGATCACCGTCAATCATCAGCCGGTCACGATGCAGGATCTCGAAACGCGGCTGCGCGACATCTTTGAAACTCGCAAGGATAAAACGATGTTCATCGCCGGCGACGGCGATCTTCGCTACGGTGAGATCGTCGCGGTGATCGACGCGGCGAAGGGCGCGGGCGTCGAGAAAGTCGGCATCGTCACCGAAGAGATGCGCCGCGGCGGCCAGAAGCAGGGGAATTAGCGATCAGAATGGGTCGCTTCCACCTGCAGGTGGAACAACAAATGGACGGGGCGAACCACACGGTTCGCCCTTTTTGTTTGTACGGGGTCTAAGCCATGGGAGGAGAGATGAGAACCCACCATGGCATCAGACCGACAGCCGGACGCCTGCAAATCGAGCCGAACATCACGCCGCTCATTGACGTGCTGCTGGTGTTGTTGATCATTTTCATGGCGGCGCTGCCGCTGACGCAGGAGGGACTCGACCTGTCGGTGCCAGAGCCGGCGCCGCAAGCAGAGACTCCGTGGCCGCCTTCACCGAGCATCGTCCTCGAGTATTCTTCAGATGGCCAGCTCACGATCAATAAGCAGCCAGTCGCGATCAACCAGCTCCAGTCGACTCTTGCCGACACCTTTCGCGAGCGACGCGACAAGACGCTCTTCATCTCTGCAGATGGATCGCTGCCCTACGGCCGTGTGGTCCGCGTGATTGATGCCGCGAAGGGTGCGGGAGTCGCACGAGTCGGCGTGATCACCGAAAGCATGCGCGCAGCAGTGAAGCAATAAAAAAGGCCGCCTGGATTTCGCCGGGCGGCCTCTTTTTGGAGCTTTACGCTTTCCGCTTACTTACTCGGCTTTGTGCCGGGCTTGGCACCGGCCTGTGTCTGTCGCGCCTTATTGAGCTCGATGGCCTTCTCGCGCAGTTCGTCGGCCTGCTTGTAGAGCGCGGCGCGTTTTGCCAGATCGGTCTCCTCGTTGCCCTGCATCCGGAGGAGCAGGTTCTTGTAGGTCAACGCGTCCGCGTAGTCGGCGTTCAGCGCAAGCGCCTTATCGGTCGCCTCGAGACCACGCTGGATGTACTCCTTCTTCTGAGGTGACGTAAGCCGGTGGTCCTTGTAGGCCTTCTCCCAATAGTAGGTCGCCAACAGCTGATAGCCGGACGGATTCTTGGGCTCCAGCTCCGCCGCCTTCTGTAGGGCCTCGATCGTCTTGTCGAAGTCACCCTGCCGATTGTAGAAACCGGAAAGGGTCGTGTAGACGAGAGGATCGTTGGGTTTGGCTTCCTTGGCCTTCATCAATGCCTGCTCGGCCTCATCGTACCGGCCGGCATTCTCATAAATCTGCATCAGCGCGAAGTAATTGCCCGGTTCACCCGGCTCGAGCTGGATCATCTTCTGAACGATCGGTTCGGCCTTTTCGGGCTGATTCAGTTTCTCCGGACCGTAGGCCGCGACGAGGTACTGGAGCGCCAGCTTCCTCATCTCCGGCTTGGAGTCCTTCTCGGCCGACTTCTCGTAATTCTCGATGGCTTTCTGGATGTAGCTATCGTTCTCGGCCTCGCCCATGTGGCTGGCCTTGAACATGTTGTCGTAGCTGTTCCCGAGGTAGAAATAGATCTCGGTGCGGCTGGGGTCCGAGGCGAGCGCTGACTCGTACTTGGCCGCGGCGCCCTTCCAATCCGATCCCGAATAAAGAGCGTTGGCGTCCTTATACGCCTTCTGCGCGCTCAACGCGCCCCAGGAGTATTTCCCGCAGCCAGTGGCAGCCAGGCTGAGGCACAGCAGCGCCCCGACGGTAAGCGCCGACATTTTTCGCATTCTGATCAAGCTCCCCTCGGAGGCGACCGCAAAGCAAACGGCGGCCGCTCCGCGTCAATCTGAGTATTACAATGGAGATACGCTCGTGTCTCCGGTCTTTCGGCTCTGCTGGTACAAGCAGGAGGATTGCCGGCTGCCGAACCGGGTCAGTATAGTGAACCAAAAAACATCACGTCAACCCGAAGTACCGGCCGCCTTTCCTCGGCGAATTTAGACACCACTCCCCATGATTCGGTTCGAGGACCTCGTCGAAAAAGTGCGGGGCATCAATCCTGATGCCGACATTGACCTGCTGAGGCGGGCGTACGTGTTCTCGGCCTTCGAGCACAAGGGCCAGGTGCGTCATTCGGGCGAGCCATACCTCGTTCACCCGCTCGAAGTCGCCGATCAACTCGCGGACATGAAGCTCGATGTCGTCGCCATCGCCGCCGGGCTGCTGCACGACATCGTCGAGGACACGCAGACACCGATCGAGCGGATCCGCGAGCTATTTGGCGCCGACGTCGCGCACGTCGTCGAAGGGGTCACCAAACTCGGCGCGATTCCGTTCTCCTCGAGCGAAGAGCGGCAGGCGGAGAACTTCCGCAAGATGCTGCTGGCGATGGTTGACGACATTCGCGTCATTCTCGTCAAGCTCGCCGATCGTCTTCACAACATGCGCACGCTGCATCACCTGCCGGAGGAGCGGCGAATCAAGATCGCGCAGGAGACGCGCGACATCTACGCGCCGATCGCGAACCGGCTCGGGATGAGCAAGATCAAGAACGAGCTGGAGGAGCTCGCGTTCAAGTTCCTCGAACCAGCGGCCTACGAAGCACTCCGCACGCATGTCGAACGGCGGCGTCGCGCGACCGAGGGCATGATCGAGGACCTGAAGAAAACCGTCACGGCGAAGCTCGCGGAAGCGCAGATTCCGGTGATCGAAATCGACGGGCGAATCAAGCGTCTCTTCAGCATTCATCAAAAGCTCAAGCGCCAGAAGATCGAGCTCGATCAGGTATACGACCTCGTGGCGCTGCGAATCGTCACGCAGTCGGTCAAGGATTGTTACGGCGCGCTCGGCATCATCCACCAGACCTGGTCGCCGGTTCCCGGCCGGATCAAGGACTTCATTGCGATGCCGCGGCCGAATGGCTACCAGTCGCTGCACACGTCGGTGATCAGCGATCGGGGAATGCCGTTCGAGGTACAGATCCGGACCGCCGACATGCACAGGACGGCGGAAGAAGGAATCGCGGCGCACTGGAAGTACAAAGAGGGACGTGTCGGCGCCGGCCGCGACGAACAGTACTTCGTGTGGCTCCGACAGCTCCTCGAGTGGCAGCAGGAGGTGCGCGACCCGCAGGAGTTCCTGCAGAACCTGAAGATCGAGCTCTATCCCGAAGAGGTCTACATCTTCACCCCGCGAGGGGAAGTGAAGGCATTGCCGCGCGACGCCACGCCGGTGGATTTCGCCTACGCGATCCACACCGATGTCGGACATCAGTGCGTCGGCGCGCGTGTCAACGGCAAGATGGTGCCGCTTCGCGCGCGGCTCCGCAACGGCGACATCGTCGAAATCGTCACCACTCCAGGGCACAAACCCAGCCGCGACTGGCTCAACTTCGTCGTCACCTCGCGCGCCCGAAACAAGATCAAGCATTTCATTCACGCCGAAGAAAAAGAGCGGAGCCTCGAGCTTGGCCGAAAGCTGTTCGACAAGGAAGCGCGACGATATGGGCTGAACCTGAAGCAGCTGACTGAGCCCGAGGCGATGAATCGAGTGCTGACCGAGTACGGGATGGGAAAGGCCGATGAGCTTTACGTCGCGCTCGGGTACGGCAAGTTGTCGCCGAAGAACGTCCTGGCGAAGCTCGCCCCGCAACAGGAACTGAAAGAGGCGCCGCCGGAAGGCAGCATTGCGTCAGTGGTGCGCCGCGTCCTCGGCGGAGCCGACGATGACAAGATTACCGTGCACGGGATCGACGACCTGATGGTGTTTCGCGCCCGATGCTGCAACCCGATTCGTGGCGAGAAGATCGTCGGCTACATCACCCGCGGTAAAGGGGTTTCGGTTCACTCTGCGACGTGCTCAAACGTGCTCAACCTGCTGTACGACCCCGAGCGGCGAATCGCGGTGGAGTGGGCGAAGGGAGCTGACGGCACTCCCTACACGGTGCGGTTGACGATTCAGGTCGAGGATCGGAAGGGGATTCTTGCCGACGTCAGTTCGAAGATTGCCGGGATCAATACGAACATCCGCAATGTGGAAGCGACGGTCGACGACCAAATCGGTCGAATTGACATGACCGTCGAGATCAACGACGTCAAGCACCTGCAGAAGGTGATCAAGTCGCTGCGCAGTATTGCCGGAGTGGTGGATGTCGAGAGGGCGGCGCGGTGACTAGATCACCGCGATCACATCAATCTCGATGCGCGCGTCTTTCGGCAGTCGCGACACCTGCACCGTCGCGCGCGCGGGCGCCGGCGCGGAGAAGTACCCGGCGTACACCTCGTTCATGGCACTGAAGTCGTTCATGTCGGCGAGAAACACCGTCGTCCGGACGACGTGATCGAGCGACGCGCCGCCGGCCTTCAGAATTTCTGAGATGTTGCGGAAGACGCGATGGGTCTGCGCGGCGATGTCGCCGTCGACGATCTGACCCGTTGCCGGATCGATCGGTACCTGACCCGACACAAACAGCAGAGAACCGGCACGAATCGCCTGGGAATACGGGCCAATGGCGGCCGGCGCAGCGGGTGTGGCGACGGCCTGACGCACCTCAGGCAGCCTTGACGACCTTGCCCGAACGCAGACACCGCGTGCACACGCGAAGTCGACGAACCCCACCGTTCACCATCGCCCTGACGCGCTGAAGATTCGGTTCGAAGCGGCGCGGTGTGACGTTGTGCGCATGGCTGACATTTCGCCCGACGACCGGGCCTTTTCCGCAAAGTTCGCAGCGTTTTGCCATAACTGAAGCCTTGGATTCGCTAAGACGTTGATTGAGCAGTATATCGGCCGCCTTTTCGGCAGCACAAACGAGAAATTATATCACGGCGGGGTAAACCCATCGGTCGCGGCGCCTTTAGGGGACACCACGGTTGAAAATTGTAAGCGCGTCCGTATAATCAGCAGCATCCCGCCCGAATTTGCGAGCGTTTCCCAGCGTTCGCGCACGGAATACGAGTTGCAAACTTCTCGAATGGAGGCCCGCACGCGGGTTCCCGCGCGCGGAGAGTGGAGGTTTATGGACCGTCCGCTTCTGCACGAACAGGCGCCGGCCGAGTACTTCAAGGAACTCGTCGACCAGGCGCTCGCGCGTCAGCACGTCGAGGCTGGCCAGCTCACTGCCTACTACCTCGTCAATCTTCTGTGTCAGTACGTCCGGCCCCACGCCAGGGCGGGCAGCGGTCTCGAAGAAGAACCGCTGGCGATTCAGCTCACTCGGGCGCTGCAGACCGGTGGTTCGGAGCAGCGCATGCGACTGCGCAGCCTCGGCGACTTCTCGCTCTTCACGTCAGGATTCTTTTCCGATAGCCTTCGCCGCCGGACGGTAGACGTCGAGTACTACGTGTCGATGGGCGAATACGCGTATGGCTCGCTCAGCCGCCGCGACGAGGATACATTTGCGGAGGTCTTCGGCGAACTCGCCCGCAAATTTGTCGGCTACATGGACGTGCTGGCCGACGTGAGCGAGCGCACGGCGGTGACGTCGAGCGCCGATCTCCTGCGGCTGTATGAGAAGTGGCTTCGGACGGGAAGCTCCCGCGATGGCAAGAAGCTCGTCGACCGCGGCATCGTCCCCAACGCTTCGATCGGAAAAAGGTTCATCCAATAAAGCCCGGCTCGGGACGCAAACGCTGCCGATGGGCAGGCATCCTGCCCATCGGTCGGCACTGCCTGCCAATCTCCCTCGCGCCAATTCGTGGAATGGCCACGACGTACCGGAGTCGAGACGTCGCTCCGCGCGCCGGAGTTCGATAGGAAAACTTACGTTCTTTGGCCCTCGCCTGAGCTTTGTGACATTTTCAGGACAGACCGAACCGAGGGGAGGGGGTCTGGCGTCTAAAAGGTCATTAAGCGCCACCACTGCCAGGAACGGAGCGAGGGCCTTTGTAAGATATTGAATATGAAGTACATGGCGAACGCGGTCGAACGGGACCGTGGTGCGTGAGTGCCACACAGCACGCACCAACTGTGTCAGTTTTTCCGCACGGCGTCCCCGCCCAGCGTTCCCAGCACTTCACAAACCGGCCGAATTTACGGCAGACTGTTCGGCTAACATATTGGCAACTTAATTGCATAACGGCCAACGACATTAAAGGCCAAAGCGGAGAGGGAAAGGAGCGCACTCATATGGACGTTCATAAGCACCCAACGGGGATGACGCCGGATAGGTATGCAGAACTGACTCGGATTCTGGAAGAGCGCCGGCGCGAAATCATGGACCAGGTTCAGGAGAAGATTCGGGATGTGCGGACCGAGAGCCCGAACAGCCCGACCCAGGGCGTTCTCGACGCGGCCGAGAGCTCCGAAGCAGATATTCAGGATGAGATCGAGTTCGCCCTGATCCAGATGAAGGCGGAGACGCTCAACAAGATCGAGGAAGCCCTGCGCCGTCTGGAAGAGGGGACGTTCGGGTATTGCTTCGAGTGCGGCGAAGAAATCTCGGAACGGCGTCTTCGCGCCTTGCCGTTCGCGGTCCGCTGCAAGGATTGCGAGGAGCAGCGCGAGACCCAGCAACAGCGTGAGCGGTTGATGGCCCAGCGTCGCGGGAATGCGTCGCTCTTCATCGACATGCAGGGATAAACAGTTCAACAGCCGCCGGCTCACCGTTCGACGAGTGAGCCGGTGGGCTGCCGCCTCGGGCCCCCGTCCCCGCCAGTTTCCGCGTATCATTCAGCCGAACGTATCGCCGATGGGAGGATCGCGAATGAGCGATCAGTCCGAGAAACCCGACCAGGCCAATCGCCTGGACGAAGACCTGCTTGTCAGCGGTGAACGGCCGTTATCGATTCCGGGCGAATTGCCCGTGCTGCCGCTGCGCGACACGGTGCTGTTCCCGAATTCGTTCATGCCGCTTGCGGTCGCGCGTGAAGCCTCGGTTCGCCTGATCGACGAGGCGACCTCGGCAGGGCGCATGATTGGCGTGTTCACGCAACGCGAAGCGTCGGTCGAAGAGCCGCTGCTCGATGATCTCTATCCAATCGGGACGGCGACCCACATTCATAAGATGTTCAAGCTGCCCGACGGCAGCCTTCGGCTCATCGTCCAGGGGCTGGCGCGAGTGCGGCTGGAACGCATCGTCCAGACCCGCCCGTATCTCCGCGGCGCGGTGATAAGTGCCGAGGAAATCCTCCGTGACGAGGATCATCTCGAGATCGACGCGCTGCAGCGAAACATCAAGAGCAATTTTCAGAACGTCGTGTCGCTGTCGCCCGTGTTGTCGGACGACCTACAGGCGCTGTCGGCCAACATCACCGATCCTGGCAAGCTCGCCGATTTCATTGCCTCGAGCCTCACGACCATCGGCACGCCGGTCAAGCAGGAGGTGCTCGACACGCTCGACATCCGCGCCCGGATGGATGCGCTCAATCGGATCCTGATCAAGGAGCTCGAGGTTCTCGAACTCGGCTCCAAGATTCAGTCGCAGGTGCAGTCGGAGGTGGGCAAGAACCAGCGGGAGTACTTCCTGCGCGAGCAATTGAAGGCGATCCAGAAGGAGCTGGGAGAAGGGGACGACCAGGCGCGAGAGATTGACGAGCTTCGCGGCAAGGTGGACGCCGCTGGCATGCCCGAACCGGTGAAGAAGGAAGCGCTCCGCGAACTCGATCGCCTGTCGAAAATGCCGGTTGCCGCTGCCGAGTACACTGTCTCGCGCACCTACATGGATTGGATCGTCGCTCTGCCCTGGGCGAAGCGGACGGAAGACTCGATCGACCTGCGAAAGACGAAGGACATCCTCGACGCCGATCACTCCGGCTTGGAGAAAGTAAAGGACCGTGTTCTCGAGTATCTCGCGGTTCGCAAGCTGAACCCCGACGTCAAGGGACCCATTCTTTGTTTCCTTGGCCCTCCGGGTGTCGGAAAAACATCGCTGGCGAAGTCCATAGCCAATTCCCTGGGCCGCAAGTTCGTCCGCGTTTCGCTGGGCGGCATGCGCGACGAGGCGGAGATCCGCGGGCATCGGCGTACCTACATCGGCGCGTTGCCGGGGCAGATCATCCAGGGGCTGCGTCGAGCCGAATCGAAAAACCCGGTCTTCATTCTCGACGAAATCGACAAGCTCGGATCCGACTTCCGGGGGGATCCTGCCTCCGCGCTCCTCGAGGTTCTCGACCCGGAGCAGAACAATACCTTCCGCGATCACTACCTCGATGTGCCTTTCGATCTTTCCGAAGTGCTGTTTTTGACGACGGCGAATGTGCTCGACCCGATTCCTCCAGCGCTGCGCGACCGGATGGAAGTGCTCGAGCTCGCCGGATACACCGAGGAAGAGAAACTCAAGATCGCGGTCGAACATCTCATCGCGAAACAGGTCAAGAACCACGGTCTTTCCGCGGAGAACGTAGAGTTCACCGAAAAGGCCATTCGCGCCGTGATTCGTGGGTACACGCGTGAAGCGGGCGTGCGCAACCTCGAACGTGAAATCGGCGCCCTCTGCAGAAAAATCGCGCGGCGGCGCGCCGAAGGGGACGAGGCCCGAATCGTGGTCACCGACGAACTCGTCGTCGAGATGCTTGGTGCTCCGACGTTCCTCGACGAAGAGATCGAGAACCGGACGAAAGATCCCGGAGTCGCGGTTGGGCTCGCGTGGACGCCAGCCGGCGGCGACGTGCTGTTTGTCGAAGCCTCGCGCATGCAGGGAGGCGGCAGCCTCACCCTGACCGGCCACCTCGGCGACGTCATGAAGGAATCCGCGCGCACGGCGCTGTCATGGTTCCGCGCCCATGCGACACGATACGGTGTCGATCCCGAGTTCTACAAGGATGCGGAAGTGCACCTCCACGTCCCGTCTGGCGCAATTCCGAAGGATGGACCGTCGGCCGGTGTGACGCTGGTGACGGCGCTTGCCTCGGAATTATCGGGCCGCCCCGTCCGAGGCGACGTGGCCATGACCGGTGAGATCACACTCTCCGGGCGCGTGCTTCCAGTCGGCGGCATCAAGGAAAAGGTCCTTGCCGCCCGTCGTCATGGCATCACGGAAGTGATTCTCCCCCGGCAGAACGAGAAGAACATCAAGGAAGATTTGACCGAAGAGCTGCGAGCGGAGCTGACGATTCACTATGTGACGCACATCGAGGAAGTCACCGCGATTGCGCTGCTCCCGTCCGCCGCCCAGACGCACACCGGGTTGCCGGTGGAGGCAGAAGTGAGGCAGACGGTGCAATAAATCGGCTGCTGGCTCGGAATTGCCAGGAGCCAAGAGCCAAAAGCCAATCAGATCAGCGTCAGCCCCACCACAGTCTTCATGTCGACAATCTCGCCACGCCGAACCATTTCTCGTGCTTCGCGAAGCTCGAAGGCCTTCACCTCGATATCCTCGTCCTCGTCCAGGGCGGCCGCCTCAGTCGGTTCCTCCAGGCTCGATAATCTGAAGAACACCATTTCCTCGTTGCAGTAACCCGGCGTCGGGTACATCGCCGACAGCCGCACAATCGTGCTCGGAACCTTGCCGATCTCTTCGTGACACTCACGTCGGGCGGCCTGCTCAGGCGATTCCCCTTCGTCGACACTCCCGGCGGGAAACTCCCAGAGGAATGCGTTCACCGCGTAGCGGTACTGCTTGATCAGAATGACGTGACCGGGTTCGGGGATCGGAATGAGCACAACGGATTTCGAATGGCGCACGACATCGACGGTGACCGTGCGGCCATTGGGCATTCGAACCTTGTCGCGGTCGACATCGAACACCTTGCCGTCGTAGACGCGCTCGTGGCTGAGTCGTTCTGTGTCTGACATGACTGCTAGTGTAGGCCAGGGTCTTAAGACCCTGCCCCTGCATTTCGTTCTTCAATTTCATCGAGCACACTTTGCAGATCCAGCGGCAACGGCGAATCGAATTCGACTCGCCTGCCATCACCAGGGTGCGTAAACACGAGACGCGCGGAGTGAAGAAACGGGCGCTCGAGCCGCTGGACGGCGCGAAGATGGCCGGCGGTTCGCCGCCGCACGCCACCGTACGTCGTATCCCCCACAATCGGATGGCCGATCGCGCTCAGGTGGACGCGGATCTGGTGCGTGCGGCCAGTCGCGATCGCGACGTGGAGGAGCGACACGCCATCGAGGTCGCGCGAGAAAGTCACTCGCGTGACCGCATTTCTCGCGCGCCGGGCTCTGGTCGACATCCGCTGCCGATCGTTGGGATCCCGTCCGATTGGCGCATCGATCCGTCGTCCGGAATGGACTACCCCCCACACGAGCGCGACATATTCTTTCTCCACCTCACGATCCGCGAATTGTCGCGCCAGTTCCTGATGGGTGCGATCGTTCTTGGCCACCACCATCAAGCCCGACGTGCCGCGATCGAGCCGATGGACGATGCCGGGTCGCAGTTCCCCACCGACGCCGCTCAGGTCCTTGACGTGATGGAGCAGGGCATTGACGAGTGTTCCGCCTGAGTGCCCGGCACCCGGATGAACGACCATGCCCGCGGGTTTGTCGAGGACGACGACATCCCGATCCTCGAACACAATCCGGATTGGAAGGGCCTCTGGTTCCGGGACCGCGGCCGTCGGTGCTGGTATCCCAACGTCGTACTGCTGACCCGTCCGGACGACAGTGCTCGGCCGCAACGCGGCGATGACGCCGCTGACGTGTCCGTCCTTGATGAGGCGTTGCACGCTCGAGCGTGATTGATGCGGCAACACCGTGGTGAGAAAGGCGTCGAGTCGTGCACCATCGTGCTCGGCTTCAACGACTACGCGATGACGTTGCACGTCAATGCGACGCTAAGCCGCGCGCGCCCGTCGAGCGTGCGCTTCGGGCGCGGGTCCCGCGGAGCGACGTCCGAGTACGATCATCATCACGATGGCAAGCGGCACGATGATGAGCGACAGGAATTGAGACGTCGAGAACATGCCGATCGAACCTCTTGGATCGCCGCGGTAGAACTCGATGATGAAACGGGAAATGCCATAGAGGAACATGTAGGCCCAGAACGTTCGCCCGGGAAATGGACGGCCTTTCTTTTCGGTGGCGAGCAAAAGAACCAGAATCAACAGCTCGGCACCCGCTTCATACAACTGCGTTGGATGCAGCGGCACGTTCAGCGGGGTTCCGACGTTCTCGGCTGCGTACGGATTGCGGAAGGTGATCGCCCAGGGAACCTCGGTCGGACTGCCAAAACAGCAACCCGCGAAGAAACAGCCCATCCGCCCGATCACGTGCCCCAGCGCGATACCGGGCGCGAAGACGTCGGTAACAGTCCACATCGGCATGCGATGTCGCCGCAGATACCACAGCGCGACGACGACCGCGGCGATCAGGCCGCCGTAGAACACACCGCCCGATCGCAGCAGCGTCAGCAGTTCCTTCGGGTTCTTTCCGAACGTGTCGAACTCGACGATGAGGAGGAGCAGTTTCGCCCCGGCGAGCGCGCTGATGATGATCCAGATGCCGAGGTCCATGACCCGGTTGGGATCGAGTCCACGCTTGCGCGCGCGAACCAGCGCGAACTGCAGGCCGAGCAGGTATGCAGCAGCCAGCAGGACGCCGTAGGTGTAAACAGGAAAGCGTCCGATTTCAAACAGGATTGGATGCATGTCGCCGCCCGATTCCGATCATGTCGAGCAGGACCAGAATGGCCCCGATCGTGATCGCCGAGTCCGCTACATTGAATGCCCAGAAATGTGTGTTGCCCCAGTACACGTCCACGAAATCGACGACGTATCCCGCGATGGCGCGGTCGATCAAGTTCCCGAACGCACCGCCAAGAATCAACGCCAGCCCGAACCGCGCCATCCGCTCGTGAAATCCGAGCTGCGTCGCGTATGCCGCGATCGCCACGAGCGCAATGGCGGCGATCGCAATCATGACCACCGGTTTATAGGGAAAGTCCGCGGCGTTCAACAGCCCGAACGCGGCGCCCGTGTTATGCACGTGCGTCAGATCGAGGAATTGCGGAATGATTCGCCGACTCTCTCCCAGGGGCAAGAACATGCGCACGGTTGCTTTCGTCACCTGATCGAGCGCGACAATCGCCGCCATCGTTCCAAGTTCAAGCGGATGCGCATACCGGACCGCCGCGCCGACGGCGGGCGGCGCGGCCGGAACAGCCGGCTCGGGCATCTCAGGTGGGAGCGTCATCGCGCGTTCATCCGGCAACCGTACCACTCGCGCCTTGAAGTGCGTCGACGCACCGATCGCACAGACCTTCCACGCCGGACGCGGTCGATACCACCGGGACGACACGCCAGCAGCGCGGACACTTGCTGCCTTCGGCGCGGCTCACGACGACCTCGACACCGGATCCCTCGACGTTGACCGGCACGAATTCCGCCTGCGACACGATGAACAGTGAGGCGAGATCATCCCGATAGGGGCGCAAGAGCTGCGCATGATCCCCCCAGGCTCTGACCACGACTTTTGCCCCCAGTGAGTTGCCGATCGTCTTTGCCTGTCGCTCGGCTTCGAGCGCCCGATTGACATCGTCTCGGATGCGAAGCAGGCGTTCCCACCGCTCGGCGAGAGCGGCGTCATACATCGACTCGACACCTTGCGGGAACTCGGCGAGGTGGACCGACTCCTCATGTCTCCCCGGCAGATGTCCCCACAACTCATCACTGGTCATGGGCAGAATGGGAGCGAGCAGACGGACGAGGCCGTCAGCAATGGCGAACAACGCCGTCTGTGCCGATCGACGCTCCGGTGAGCCGGCGGCGAACGTATACAACCGATCTTTCAGGACGTCGGCATAGAAGGCACTGAGATCCACGGTGGTGAACTGATTGATCGCGTGGAAAACCGATGGGTAGTCGTAGGTTTCGTAACTGCGGACGACCGTCGACGCCATCTCGCTGTACCGCGACAGCGCAAACCTGTCCACTTCCTGCATCCGATCGAGCGGCACGCGGTCGACCGCTGGATCGAAGTCGTACAGGTTCGAAACCAGATACCGCATCGTATTTCGGATCTTCCGGTACGCTTCGATGACGCGCGCGAGGATCTGTTTGCCGACCCGGACTTCCTCGCGGAAATCGACCATCGACACCCACAGCCGGATGATCTCGGCTCCGCTGTCCTTGATGATTTCCTGCGGCTCGATCGAATTCCCCAGCGACTTCGACATCTTCCGGCCGTCTTCGGCGACGATGAACCCGTGAGTGACGACCTCGCGGAAGGGCGGTCGTCCACGCGTGCCGAGACCAACGAGGAGTGAACTCTGGAACCAGCCGCGGTGTTGATCGCTTCCCTCGAGGTAGACATCGGCCGGCCATGTCAGTTCCGATCGAAATGGCAGTACCGCTTCGTGGCTCGAGCCCGAGTCGAACCAGACGTCGAGGATGTCGCGCTCACGTTCGAACTCGGTGCCGCCGCATGTCGGACATGTGAGGCCGTCCGGAATGAATTCCGCTACCGGCCGCTCGTACCAGGCGTCGGCACCATACGTATCGAACACCGCCGCAGCACGATCGACGAGTTCCGTCGTGAGGAGTGCCTCGCCGCACTTGATGCAATCAACCGCAGGGATCGGCACACCCCAGGCACGCTGTCGCGAGATGCACCAGTCCGGGCGATTCGCGATCATGTTGTAGATGCGATCGTGTCCCCATGAGGGAACCCATGCCACCGTTGTATCGATGGCGTCGAGCGCTGCACGGCGCAGCGTTGGTGCGCCCGTCGAGGGACCAGTTGCTTGCGCACCATCCATCGGCGTGTCCAGTGCGATAAACCACTGGGAGGTGGCCAGGAAGATCACCGGGTTGTGGCAACGCCAGCAGTGCGGATACGCGTGCTGGAATGCCTCGCGGTGCCACAACCGTCCTCGCTCTTTCAGTGCTTCCTCGACCCTGGGATTGGCGTCGAACACCCGCTGACCGTTGAAGAGCTCCACCGTGTCGAGAAAGTGTCCACCCGGACCGACCGGCGCGTAGATCTCGAGCCCGTACTTGACGCCGGTGATGAAGTCGTCGCTGCCGTGACCCGGCGCGGTGTGCACCGCGCCCGTGCCCGCATCCAGCGTGACGTAATCGGCGAGCACTCCGACTGAGTCTCGCGCGTACAGGGGATGACGGAAGCGGATGTGTTCGAGTTCTGCGCCTTTCATGCGCGCGATCGGCTGACCAAAGGTCCGGCCGACAGCCGTGCTGACCTGTTCGGCGAGCCCTTCGGCGACGATGACGGCCGTCCCATCGACATCGTATGCCGCGTAGTCGAATTCAGGATGAAACGCGATCGCCAGATTCGACGGGATCGTCCACGGGGTCGTCGTCCAGATCAGGACCGATACCGGGCGGTTGCCGAGCGCGGGCACGCGCTGTTGAAGTTCCTTTGCGCTGGCTTCGGCAAGAGGAAACTCGACGTAGATGGACGGAGACGAGTGATCGGAGTATTCGACCTCGGCCTCCGCAAGTGCGGTGCGGCAATGGATGCACCAGTGCACCGGCTTTTTGCCCTTGTACACGAGGCCGCGCTCGACGAACCTGCCAAGCGCGCGGGCGATCGCGGCCTGATACCGAAAGTCCATCGTGAGATACAGATGGTCCCAGTCGCCGAATACCCCGAGCCGCTGGAATTCCACGCTCATCACGTCGATAAAGCGCGTCGCATAATCGCGGCAGGCGCGGCGGAAGTCGGCCATCGACATGTCGCGCTTCTTCGGTCCCAGCTCGCGGTCGACCTTCAACTCAATCGGCAGTCCGTGGCAGTCGTATCCGAGCACATACGGAGCGTCGAATCCCATCATCGTTCGCGACTTGACGACAAAATCCTTGAGGATCTTGTTCATTGCGGTTCCCAGATGGATTCGGCCGTTCGCGTACGGAGGCCCGTCATGCAGCACAAACTTTTTTCGCCCCTCGCGCGCCTTGCGGATCCGATCGTAGAGGCGGGTTTCGCCCCAACGGGCGAGCGCTTGCGGCTCAGCCGTCTGCAGATTCGCCTTCATCGGGAAGCCGGTACGGGGCAGGTTCAGAGTGTCTTTCCAATCGGCCATTTGATCTGTTTATTCTAAAGCATTGGCTAGAATGAACCGGATGTCGAGCGCGGATCTCCGGTCACGTGCGGATGCCATTCGCTGGTACCACTCCATCGACCTGGGGGGAGGCGTCGTCACCGCTGGGGTCGACGACTCGCCGTTCCGGCTTGCGCGCGTGCAGCTTCCTGAGTCTCTCCACGGCAAGACTGTCCTCGATATCGGCGCGTGGGACGGGTTTTTCTCGTTCGAATGCGAACGACGCGGCGCCACGCGCGTCGTCGCCGCCGACCACTTCTCTTGGCACGGGACGGGGTGGGGCACGAAGGCAGGTTTCACACTGGCGCGCGAGGCGCTGGGCTCGCGCGTCGAGGACATCGATATCGATGTCATGGACCTCAGCCCGGAACGCATCGGCACCTTCGACGTCGTGCTCTTCCTCGGCGTCCTCTATCACCTGCGGCACCCATTCCTTGCTCTCGAGCGCGTCGCGTCGGTGACTCGGGACTACTTAATCGTTGAGACTGTCGTTGACCTTGTGGGGTTCCAGCGGCCAGCGATGGCGTTTTATCCGGGACGCGAGCTCAACAATGATCCGACGAACTGGTGGGGCCCGAACGTTCCGGCGGTGAAAGGAATGCTGGAGACTCTAGGTTTCAGAGACGTGACGGTTCCGGCGCAGGTTCCTGGCGCGATGTATCGCGCAGCGCGAGCGCTGTACCATCGTGTCCGGGGGAAGAACACAATCGTGGAGGCATTTCGTCAAGACCGCGCCGTATTCCACGCAAAACGATGAGGGCGGGGTCTAAGGACCCCGCCCTCCAATTGCCCGTGAGCAATTAATCCTATCGACGGTTCGTCCGCCCGATGTCCACGCGGAACTCACCCTGATTGTCTTCGAAGCCGTCGTCGTTGACTCCGAGGAACAGCTGACCCGCCGCCGGCATCGGAACCTGGACTCCGCTGCCGATGCCGAATGCCGGACCGTTCGCGCCAATGCGGCCGATCAATGCCCCTGCCGGGGCGCTTGGAAGCGGCGCATTGGTCGCCTTACGCCCCGACTTGGAACCGAATGGCGTCGCGACGTCGTTCGAATCGGTGCTCAGTTGGACTTCGCCTGTTGCGTTGATGCTGAGCACTTCACCTCTGCGAACCGTCAGGCCGGTCGCCGTCCAGGCCTGCTTCGCGGAGACGGTGATGCCGTTTCCTGTGGCGGCCTGAAGATTCGGGTTCGCGCCGCTCGTGCCGACGGCACCCGACGGACGAGCAAGAACGATGTGACTCACTTCGCTCGAGGAGATGTCGCGGTCGCCCGAAGGCGTGCGAATCGTCAGTCTCAGGGGAGAACTGCCGCCGATGTCGGCGAGCTGCCCGTTAACCGACTCACCGCTCTTCAGAATCACTCGCTGTTCGCCGTTTGGAACCTTGGCCCAGTCAGCATCGCTCATCGAGCTGCCGGCGAAATCGATGACTGCGACGTCGTTCTGGGGAATCCGGCGCTCGGTTCCGTTCACCCGAACAGTAAAGCCGACGCCTCCGAGGTCTTCCAACTGACCGGTTATCTTTTCACCCGAACGAAGCGTGAGCGTCGCGCTCTCCTGCGCCAGGGCAGCCGAGAGCGGCAAGGCAGCAACTGCTAGCGCGAGAATCGTACGCTTAAACATTTCGATAGCCTCCTCTTTGCCTTTCCTTTAACCCCTAAGCTCAGCCGCCAACGGCCGAGCTAGAAACTGTCTCTGGAGGGTAATAGTGCAAGGGCAGGGCCAGCGAAAGAGGGCCGCCGACTAGACCATTTTTGGGCCAAAAATCGAAAAAACCTGAGGAAAATCGGCCCTATATAATGGACAGTATGCACCGCCCGGCGACCACTTCTCTCGAATCGCGCACCCTGTCCGACCACCTTCCCAATGGTCTCAAGGTTGTGGTCCAAGAGGTTCACACGGCGCCACTCGTGTCGGTGTGGTGCTGGTATCGCGTCGGCTCCGCCGATGAGGAAACAGGTCTCACTGGTGTGTCTCATTGGGTCGAGCACATGAATTTCAAGGGGACCATCAACATTCCCCGCGAGCAGATGAAGGGCATCGTCGAACGGTTCGGCGGGATGTGGAACGGCTACACCTGGATCGATCAAACGACGTATCTCGAGACGGCCGGTCGAGCCGCGCTCGATCAGATGTTGTTCATTGAAGCCGAGCGGATGGCCTACGGCCTCTATGAGCCCGCCGAATGCGAGTCGGAGAGGACGGTGATCATCTCGGAACTTCAAGGTGGGGACAACGATCCCGATCAACTGCTCGACACCGAAGTCACCGCCACCGCGTTCCGAGCGCATCCATACGGCCATCCGACGATTGGCTGGCTCGAAGATCTGCGCTCGATGACGCGCGACAACCTTTACGAGTACTACCGGCGCTTCTACATTCCGAACAATGCAACCCTTGTGGTGGTTGGCGACGTGGACGCGAGCGACGTGATGACACGTGCCGAAAAGCACTTTGCGTCCATTCCGGAAGGACCGGTTCCCCAACGGATCCGCGCTACTGAACCCGAGCAACTCGGGGAGCGTCGCGTCGTCATCGAGCGAGAGGGAACGACCGGGTACGTAAAAACCGTCTATCGCGCGCCAGCGGCGATTGAGCCCGACTTTTTCCCGATGCTCCTTCTTGACGCGATATTGACCGGCGCCAAGGGTGTGAATCTTTGGTCAAGCTTTCGCGGCGTACCCCCACAGCGAAAGGCGCGACTCTACACAGCGCTGGTGGAGGGCGGCCTCGCGTCGACGGTGTCTGGCGCGATCCTGCCGACAGCCCAGCCGTATCTCTACACGCTCTCATTTACGGTGATCGACGGCGTTTCCCTGGCAGCGGTGGAGGTGGCGGCGCTCAACGAAATCGAGCGGGTTCGCCGCGCCGGTGTCGAGCCCTCGGAAGTCGAACGGGCGCGCCACCAACTGCGAGCACGGCTGGTCTTCGACAACGACAGCGTCACGAACATCGCTCACCAGCTTGGTTACTTCGAGACCGTCGCGGGCCCTCGGTTCCTGCCGTCCATCCAGCGGCGTATCGACGCGGTCACGCCGGAGCAAATCTGGGACGTGGCCCGTCGGCGGCTCGGTTCCGCGAATAGAACGGTCGGGTGGTTCCGTCCTACGGGCCGATCCTGATGTCCTCGAGCCTGGCCGCTGGTCTGACGCCTGTCCGGCACACTCTTCCGAACGGGGCAACGGTCATCGTCCAGGAGAGTTCGGCAACGCCCGCCGTCTCCATCAACGCGGCGTTTCTGGCGGGAAGTTGCTGCGACCCTCAGGGTCTTCCGGGCGTCGCGTATCTCACCTCGCGAGTTGTGGATCGCGGCACCACGCACAGGAGCGCCGACGCCATCGCAGAGGAACTCGACAAGCGCGGTGTCGCCCTTCGCGTGGGAACCACTCGCCACCGGATGATCTTCTCGAGCACGTGCCTGGCGGAGGATTTCGATGACGTGCTCGAGCTTCTCGTAGAAGTTGCGCGCTGGCCCGCTTTTCCCGACGCCGAGCTCGTCAAGCGGCGCGCCGAGTCAATTACCTCGCTCCGACAGGACGAAGACAATCCATCCATACGCGCTGGGGAGACATTATCCGAACTGTTGTATGGACCTGAGCATCCGTACGGTCGACCCGCGAAGGGCACCGTGGCCACACTCGAACGGATCGAGCGAGCTGCGCTGACAAAGTTTCACGCAGACGAGATCAACCCCGCAGTCCTCACACTCGTCGTCGTTGGCGATGTGGGAGCACAAAAGACAATCGATCGCTTGTGCGAGCTCCTCGACGGCTGGACGGGTGCCCCGGCGCGTCCAATCGTTGTCCCGCCACCGGCTGTTCCGGCGGTTCGGCGTGTGCGTCAGATTCCGATGCCTGGAAAATCGCAGACTGACATCGCCTATGGCTTCACGACTATCCGCCGGCTCGACCCGCGGTATCACGCGTACTGGGTGCTGAACAATATCCTGGGTCAGTTCGGTCTGGGTGGACGGCTGGCGGATAACATCCGTGAACGACAGGGGATGGCGTATTACGCGTTCAGCGAATTCAAAGCAAATGTCGGTGAGAGCCCTCTCGTCGTTCGGGCTGGCGTGGATCCAAAGAATGTCGATCGAACGATCGACGCGATCGATGCCGAGGTCCGCGATCTGGGATTGCGAGGTCCGACGAACGTTGAAATGGACGAGAGCCGCGCGTATCTGATCGGATCGATTCCGCGACTGCTGGAGACGAACGAGAGTATCGCCGCGTTTCTTCAGGACTGTGAGCGATTCGATCTCGGGCTTGATTACGACCGCCGGCTGCCCGAGCTGCTCGAGGCTGTCACGATCGACGAGGTGCGAGCGGCAGCAGCGGACGTGCTCAATCCCGAACGCGCCGCGCTCGCCATTGCCGGTCCTGAAACGCCGGTACCAAAGGACGCATGATCGGCCCTGCCCTGAGCGAGAGTCGTGAGTCGAAGGGCGTGACCCGCGCGGTTTTCTTCGATGTCGACTTCACGCTGATTTATCCCGGTCCGCGCTTTCAAGCATCCGGCTACCAGGAATTTTGCGCACGCCACGGCATCGCAGTCGATCCCGCTTTGTTCGACAGCGCCGTTGCGGGTGCTGCGTCCGGGCTCGATACCGGCGACGACAGCTACGATGTGCAGCTTTACCTGGACTACACCAGGCGGATTATTGAAGGCATGGGTGGATGTGGCGCGGCGATCGAAACCGCGGCTCGTGAGATTTATGACGAATGGGCGGCCTGCCGTCATTTCACGATGTACGAGGACGTACCGGATGTGCTTCGAACCCTCCATGCGTCGGGCGTGAAGATCGGATTGATTTCAAACTCTCACCGGTGCCTCACCTCGTTTGAATCTCATTTTGAGCTGAGCGGTCTGTTCACGGTGGCCATTTCATCGGTCGAGCATGGCTACATGAAACCTCACCCCAGCATCTTCGAAGCTGCCTTGCGAGGCGCGGATGTCGTTGCCGCAGAGGCAGTGATGGTCGGCGACAACCTCACCCACGACGTGGACGGCGCGCGGCGTCTCGGCATGCGCGGTGTGCTGGTGTCGCGAACTGGACCGGTGTCGGCCCCGCCCGATGTGCCGGTCATTCATTCGCTTCACGAATTACTTCCACTACTGTGATTCTGGTTCGTCGATTGACCACGCTCGACGAGTGCCACCAGGTGGCGGCGCTCGAGAAGTCAGTGTGGGAATTCACCGATGCCGAAGACGTCGTCCCCCCTTCGCTGCTCATCGTGTCAATCAAACGCGGAGGCCTGCTGCTCGGCGCATTTGATGGCGCCGAATTAGTCGGCTTTGTCTATTCGATGCCGGGCGTGAAGGACGGACGACTGATGCATTGGTCGCACATGCTGGGTGTGATGCCGGCCGCGCAGGGAACGGGCGTGGGACTGAAACTGAAACTCGCGCAGCGCGAGCATGCGATGGGTGCAGGGGTCGATGTCATCGAATGGACGTTCGATCCACTTCAGGCACTGAACGCCCATCTCAACTTCGCGCGGCTCGGCGTCATTGTCGAGGAATACGAAGAGGACGTTTACGGCCGCTCGACGAGCCCGTTGCACCTCGGGACACCAACCGATCGCTTCGTTGCTGAATGGCGGCTGAGCGCTCCGCACGTGGAACGGAGGATTTCGATGCCGGTTGCGTCGCTGATTCGCGACAGCTCGGTGATGTCGGCGGTGCCCGTGAACCGGGCGCAGCAAAAGGGTGAATGGCTCGCACCTGCGTTGCTGACGCTCGATGCCTCCGACCGCCGGCTGTTGGTGGAAATCCCGACTGATTTCACCGAAATGCAGCGTCGAATGCCCGAGCTCGCGATGGATTGGAGATTGTCGACGCGATCGATCTTCGAAACGTACTTCCCCCGCGGCTACCGCGTGGTTGATTTCTTCCTCGCCCGCGAAGCGCGTCGCGGTCAGTATTTGCTGGCGCTCCGTACCGAGACGTAAGCCCGCGACTACGGTGGTCCAGCCACCGTTCGTCGGCTTACTGCTCACGCAATGCAACGATCGGATCGACCTGAGCCGCGGAGCGCGCAGGGAGATAGCTCGCGAGGAGAGAAACCCCGGTGAGCAGCGCACCAACCGTGGCGTAAGTCACCACGTCGGTGCTGCCGATGCCAAAGAGCATGCTCGAGAGCAATCGCGTGACGATCTGGGCTGCGAATGCCCCGATGATGAGCGCCATCATCGAGAGCCGTAGCGCCTCACCGAGGACCTCGGTGATGATCCCCTGCCGGGTTGCGCCGAGCGCCACCCGAATGCCGATCTCGCGACGACGCTCGGCCACGAAGTAAGCCATCACACCGTACAGTCCGACCGCGGCAAGCGTGACGGCCAGCGCCGCAAAGCTGCCCAGCAGGATCAGGACGAACCGGCGCAAGCGAATCGATTCCGAACCCGCAATCACCCGATCCAGTGGAAGAATGTCCGCCCACTCGGTCCCGGGAGCCGCCGCGCCAAGCCTCGCGCGAAGATCCTGTGCGACGCGAGGCGCCTGCTTTGCCGACGCGATCCGAACCATGAGATACATGTCGTGCTCGACAATCTGTGAGTACGGGCGGTAGAGCGTCGCGGCTGGCTGATCGTCGAGATTGGCCTGACGCACGTCGTCAACGACCCCAACGATCTCGCGCCACACACCGGCGACGGGGCCGGCTGCCGAACAACACGTCATCGGATCGTCCTCAACGACGCGGAGGCGCTGGCCAATTGGACTCTGGTTTGGAAAATACCGGCGCGCCAGGGTCTGACTGATGACCGCGACTGGCGGGCTTGTCGCCCTGTCCTTGTCCGTAAAGACGCGTCCGTCTCTCAACGTGATGTCAAGGGTACGAAAGTAGTCAGCGCTGACCAGGATGTCGCCGACTACTTCGACCGACGCTGTTGCCGGGCGACCCGCGACCACGATCCCGCGTTCCCGCGCGCCGTGAATCGGCGGGCGCGAGGTTACCGCCGCGGAGCTGATGCCGGGAATTCCTCGGACGGCGTCGAGAACTGTGCTCCAGAAAATCACAGCGGGTCCGAACGATCGGCCACCCTCCGCGCTCGTTTCGAGCACCCTATCGGCCGGAAGCGCGCTCGCGTTTGCCTGCACTCGAATGAAGCTGCGAATCAGCAGCCCGAAGCTCACCAGCAGCACGAGCGATAGTACGAGCTCCGACACAATCAGCACGCGCCGCAAGCGTGTCCGTTGCCGTCCGCCGTATAGGGTCGGCGCCGACTCGCGGAGGCCGATATTGACGTCGACGCGTGAGGCCTGCAGCGCAGGCACGAGACCGAAGAGCAGTCCAGCGATGACCGATAGAAGCAGGCTGAATGCGAACACGCGTGCGTCCACGGCGATGGCCATTCGCTCTGGAACATAGCCTGTCGCCACGGCTAACGCGATCAGCGAGTCCACCGACGACTGAGCGACGACAATTCCGAGCACCCCGCCGGTAACGAACAAGAGCAGATTCTCAATCAGCAACTGGCGAATCAGCCGGCCGCGGCTCGCGCCAAGCGTGGCGCGAATCACGCATTCCCGTCCACGCATGACGCCGCGCGCGAGCAGCAGATTGACGACGTTGACGCATGCGATCAGCAGAACAAATGCGACTGCGCCGAACACCATCACCAGACTGCCACTGGTCTTCGGATCGGGCGAGATGTAGTACTTGTTGAGCGGGACGACTGTGAGTCCGCGATCTTTGTTGGTTGACGGATACTCGCGCGCGAGCCGAAGGCCAACGGTCTCAACTTCCGCACGTGCCTGAGCCAAGCTGATATCCGGCCGCAGTCGCGCAAAGACGTCGAGGTCGCGGTGCCCGCGCTCGGTCGGATACCCTGAGGGTGTCAGCGGCTTCAGAAAGTCCGATCCATAGCGAAGGACGTTCGGTGGCAAAACGGCGATGATTGTGCACGGCTCACCATCGATCGATACCACCTGGCCGATGACACTGGGATCCGAGGCGAACTTCCGTCGCCAGTAACTGTGCGTCAGGATGATGACGTGATCGCGGCCGCGCTGGGCTTCTTCGGCGAGAAAGGGCCGCCCGATCAGCGGCCGCACCCCCAGGGTCGAGAGCCACTCGGGTGTGACCATCGCGCCGGACACCATTTCGCGCGAACCGTTGCCGTAAGCGACCGTAAATCCCATGCCGTCGTCAGCGGCGACTTGCTCGAAGACATGGGTCTGTGACTGAAGATCAATGAAATCAGCCCATGAGACGTCGCCCGGTGGTGTGCCCGGTACGGTGCCCCAGATCTTGACGAGTCGGCCAGGCTCGGCGTACGGCAACGGCCGGAACACGATGGTATCGACGATGGTGAAGATTGCGGTGTTGGCGCCGATGCCGAGGGCGAGCGTTGCGACGGCCGCGGCCGTGAAGCCACGGGATTTGATCAGGACTCTGGCGCCGTAGGCGACGTCGCGCCAGAGTTGTTCGACGACCGTTCCGGCGCGCACTTCCCGGACGCGTTCCTTGACCTGCTCCACGCCCTGCAACTCGATGAGCGCGGCTCGTCGCGCTTCGGTGGCAGAAAGGCCCGCCGCGCGCTTCTCGTCGATGACCAGGTCGAGATACGCGCGCACCTCGTCGTCGAGATCCTGATCGACGCGCCGCTTGCGGAAGATGTTTCGTAAGAAGCTCGAGACGTACGAGGACACCGGCATGATGTGCCTCTAGGTGCAAGCTCACGCGCCTGCGCTCTGCCTGATTTACGACGTCGCCGCGATTGCGGAAGCGATAGCCGACGCAATGCGCTTCCAGCTTTCGGTTTCGGTTTCGAGATGTCTTCGGCCCGATCTGGTCAGGCGGTAGTACTTCGCCTTGCGCCGGTTTTCGGATTCCCCCCACTCAGCTTCGAGCCAGCCTTGCTCCTCGAGGCGATGCAAGGCAGGAAAGAGCGACCCTGGTTTGACCGCGAACGTTCCGCGCGTGATTTGCGCCACGCGCCGCGCGATTCCGAGGCCGTGGTTCGGCCCCAGCGACAGCGCACGCAGGATCAGCAGGTCGAGCGTTCCCTGCAGAAGTCCGCCCTTTGATGCGCCCACGCCGCCTCCTATAGAAAGACGATACGAAACTACCGGAGGTTCATATCGAATGTCAATAGGAGCGGACTACCCGGGAGGCCAGGTCATCTTCCTGCCGCCGAGCAGATGAAGATGCAGGTGGAAGACCGTCTGGCCCGCATCGGCGTTGCAGTTGAACACCGTTCGATATCCGCCGGCGGCGTGCCCGTTGTCTTTGGCGATCGCTGCCGCGCTTCGCACCATCTCTCCAACGAGCGCGTCATCGTCAGCCGCGAGGTCGTTCAGGCTCGCGATATGCCGTCGCGGAACGACAAGCACGTGCGTCGGTGCCTGCGGCGTGATGTCTGTGAACGCGACGACGTGGTCGTTTTGATAGACGATGGTTGCGGGAATCTGTCCCGCAACGAGTTTGCAGAAAAGGCAGTCGCTCACATTACCTCCTCAGAACGGCGACACGGGGAATACCCTGGAGATCCCGCCTGACGCGCTCAACCGTCCAGCCCGTTTGACGGGCAGCTTCACGCAGCTCCGGTTCCTGCCCGATGCCGAATTCAATAATGAGCAGCCCACGATCCGCAAGACGGTCGGAACCTTCGGCAAACAGTCGGCGAATGATGTCGAGACCGTCGTCGCCGGCAAACAGCGCTGACTGCGGCTCGTAGCGCACGACCTCGGGCTGCAGACGCGGCGCGTCCGAGTCCGGAACATAGGGCGGATTCGAGACGATCAGATCGGCTGGTTCAACGAGTCCATCCAGAAGATCCGTGCGAATCAGCGATACGCGATTGGTCACATGATGGCGTGAGCAGTTGCGAGCGGCGATTTCGAGAGCTGCTTCGGATGAGTCGGTTGCGACAACCTTCGCCGACGAAAACTCGATGGCAAGCGCGATGGCCAGGCAGCCGCTGCCGGTGCCAACATCGATGATGTGACCGACTGTGTCGCGCGCCGGCAAGACGGCCAGTGATTCCTCGATGATCAGTTCGGTCTCGGGACGCGGGATGAGGACGGCCGGAGTCACCTCGAACTCGAGACCCCAGAACTCCCGGTGTCCTGTGATGTAGGCGACCGGTTCGCGTGCGAGACGCCGCCGGACGAGATCCTCGAACAACCGATCGAATGCGGAAGGCAGGGGATCGCGAGCCCTGATCAGGAACGTCGCGCGATCGCAACCGAGCACGTGCCGTGCGAGCACCTCGGCATCGAGCGCAGCCTCGGCGCCGGCAATGCCGGCGCGAACAAACCGGTCACGCGCATCGGCCAGCCGCTCGTGCAGCGGTGCCATTAATGCACGGTTGGACCCGGGCTCGCGTCGCCGTTCGAATCGCTTTCGGTGGCTTCTTTCAACTTTTCCGCGGTGAAGTGGGCGACCGCGGCATCAATGAGATCGTCGAGACTGCCGTCGAGCGCCTCGGTCAGCTGGTGCATCGTGAAGCCGATGCGGTGGTCGGTGATGCGATTCTCGCGGAAGTTGTAGGTGCGAATTTTTTCCGACCGATCGCCCGTCCCAACCTGACTCCGGCGATCCTTCGCGATCGCCTCCTGCTGCTTTCGCATTTCCATTTCGTAGAGCCGCGAGCGCAGGACCTTCATGGCTTTCGCGCGGTTCTTGACCTGCGACTTCTCGTCCTGCTGCGAGACCACGAGATTGGTGGGGAGGTGCGTGATGCGCACCGCGGAATAGGTCGTGTTCACGCTTTGCCCGCCGGGTCCGCTCGAGCAGAACGTGTCGATGCGAAGATCCTTCGGGTCGATGTGAATGTCGACTTCTTCAGCTTCTGGCAACACGGCCACGGTGGCGGTGGAGGTATGAATGCGGCCGCTGGCCTCGGTCGTCGGCACGCGCTGAACTCGATGAACGCCACTTTCATACTTGAGGCGACTGTAGACGCCCCGCCCTTCGATCGTGGCGGTCACTTCCTTCGTGCCCCCGGCGCCGCTCTCACTCAGGTTCAGGACTTCGACACGCCAGCCCTGTCGTTCGGCGTATCGCGAGTACATGCGGAACAAGTCCGATGCGAAGAGTGCCGCCTCGTCGCCGCCGGCACCGGCGCGGATTTCAAGAACGACGTTCTTCAGATCGTTTGGATCCTTGGGAACGAGGAGCAGCTTCAGATCGGCGAGCAACTGATCGCGGCGTGATTCGAGCGTCGTCAGCTCCGCCTGAGCGAGCTCCCGCATGTCCGGATCCTTCAAGAGCTCTTCGGTCGAGGTGAGCTGCGAGATGACGTCCTTGTACTCGCGAAAACGGTCGACGAGCGGCTGCAGTTCGGCAATGGTTTTCGAATGCGCACGAAACTTTGCCGTGTCCCCCTGCACACTGGGGTCGGCCATTTCCGTCATCAGCCGTTCGTATTGCGCCTCGACGGCATTCAGTTTATCGAACATGATGATTGATTCTTCGCGGTCGGGATCTGTCTGCTTCTGGCGCTTTCCTTGTGCCTTCTACCTTTATCCACCAGAGACGGGTGGCAAAAAGGCCACATCGTCCCCATCACTCAATGGCGTCGTCATCCGCGCGTACTCTTCATTGACCGCGCACGAGACGGCCCTGGTGTAATCCTCGAAGCCGGGAAACTCGCCGACGAGCGAGTCCCACGCCGCGCGGACGCTGGATCCCTCAGGCAGCGTCCGCGTGATTTCCGGGGCTCCCGCCATTTCCCGAAGTCGCGCAAACAAGCGAATCGTTACGTGCATTGCCCGAATGCTATCCGGCGCGCATCTTCGTCCATCGGATCGGCGGTCGCTCCCTCGATCCAGATTTCGCCCCCCTCGAAGTGTTCGTGCTTCCAGATGGGTGCGATCTGTTTGATGCGCTCGATCGCATAACGGCATGCGGCGAATGCTTCGGCGCGGTGTGGCGACGCGGCGGCGATGACGACGCTCGCATCGCCGATGGCGATCCGTCCGACGCGGTGATGAATCGCCAGACCGACCGAGGGCCAGCGTTCACCGGCTTCCTCGTCGATGCGGACGAACGACTTCACCGCCAGCGGCTCATAGGCTTCATACTCGAGCCATAGGACGCGCCGGCCGCCGTTCTCGTTGCGGACGAGGCCGACGAATGTCGCGACCGCCCCACAATCCGCCGACGACACGATGCTGGAGACGGTAGTGACGTCCAGCGGATCCGACGTCACACGGAACCGGGGGTCCGACATCGCGTTTCAGTATACCCCGCGCCAGAAGTGATTCAGCGGGCCGTGCCCGGCGCCGAGTCCCGGCGCGTGCCGGATCGCGCCGTCAAGATATTCCCGCGCCGCCTCAATCGCGTTGCGGTCGGGTTGTCCGAGGGCGAGATTGGCCGCAATGGCCGACGAGAGTGTGCACCCGGTGCCGTGCGTGTGCTGCGTCACAATTCTTCGCCGCCGGATCTCGAATCCGCCACCGTGCATGCACGCGACATCAACGGAATCGGCACCCTCGAGGTGCCCACCCTTGACGAGTACGACGCGCGGTCCGGCTCTCAGGATCCGTTCACCGGCTGTTCGCATATCGTCGACCGATCGGATGGTCATCTCGGCGAGGACTTCAGCTTCCGGGATATTCGGCGTGACGACGTGGGCGATCTGAAGCAGCTCCGACCTCAGTGCCGCAACGGCATCGACGTCGAGCAGGCGATCGCCGCCTTTTGCGACCATGACCGGATCGACGACGACCTGCGGCAGATCGAGCGCGCGCACGGCGGCCACAACCGCTTCGACGATCGCCGCGTTTGCCAGCATGCCGATCTTGACGGCGTCCGCACCGAGATCGCCGACGACCGTTTCGATCTGCGCGGTCACGAGATCGGCAGGGATCGCCTCCCACGAGACGACGCCGCGGGTGTTCTGTGCAGTGACCGCGGTGATCGCCGTCGTTCCGTACACCCCATGGGCGGCGAACGTCTTCAGGTCTGCCTGGATTCCCGCGCCGCCGCCGGAATCGCTGCCGGCTATGGTCAGAGCTGTCTTCATGGGTTCAACCTAGCCGTACGTGTAGGGCGGGGTCTTTAGACCGGCGCCTGGAGCGACGGCGCTACACGTCCCTGTCGGCCAATAGTACAATCTCGCGCTATGCAGAATTCGGTTGGGCTTCCAGGGACGCTGCTGACACACACCGTCGCGGGCGCGCGAATGGAGGGCGCGATCCGCGCCGCTTCCGTTGCGCTATTGGCCGCGCTCACCGCGGCCGCCGCACAGATCAGCATTCCGCTACCGTTCACGCCCGTGCCACTGACGCTGCAACCGATGGTGGTCCTGCTTGGAGGCGCGGTCCTTGGTCCGCGACTCGGCATGTCTGCGCAGATTCTCTATCTCCTGCTCGGGATTGCGGGATTGCCCGTCTTTGCCGTCTCGCCGGTCCTTCCGCAGGGCGCGCTGCGTTTGATCGGACCAACCGGCGGCTATCTGATGTCTTATCCCTTTGCCGCATTTGTCGCTGGATGGCTCGCCGAGCAAGGACTCGATCGCCGCTATCTCACATCGTTGTTGGCGATGACATGTGGCCTCGCGCTGATCTTTCTTGGTGGCGTGCTGTGGCTCGCGCTTTTTGCGCAGGGCGCGGTCGGATTGAACGCCGCGCTGCGCGCCGGCCTCTACCCGTTCCTTCCTATCGATATATTCAAGCTGCTCGTCGCCGCCGGGATTACGCCCGCGCTGTGGCGCGCAATCACTGATCACTCGCGATTCGCGTGATTCATTTCACGTATCCCAGGCTGCGAAGCCGGTCGATCATCTCCTGATCGAGCGGCTGTCCCGACCGCTCCGTGTTCTGCAGTGACGGGGGTCCGTAGGTCGCCACCTGCCTGATCGGGTAACGCCGCACAAAATCTGGGGCGAAGAGCGCAAGGAGTGGCGCGCCGGGCAGCTCGCGGCTGATCGGGACGCCGAGCGTGTGCAGGATCGTTGGCGCAACGTCGAGGGCTCGCGCCTGTACGTCGCCGCGGGCCGCAATCTTCCCGGCGATTCCGAGCAAGCCGGCGGCTTCGGCCACGACGCGCCCGGGCTGGGTCAGAACGATCACCATATCAGCGTCTCCAGGACGCACCACGTCTGCCAGGAGGCGATCGAGGAACACGTTGTAATCGCGAAGTGCGCCAACACGCACCGAGACATCGGACGGCGCGAGCGCCGTTTCGCGAGCACCGAGCAGCGCATTCTGCGCGATGTCCAGCCCCGGTAAATAGACGGCGCTCAGATCCGGTGCCTGGAGCGAAACTTCGTGCAGCAACTCGAGCTGCATCGCGTCGAGTTCGGCGGAGCGCATGAGGATCGTGCGGATTTCAGGCGGCCCCCACTCCAGGGCTGCTGCCGCTGCATGCGCACGCGCCAGCGCCCTGCCGCGTATCCCGCTCCAACGCCCTTTGAGTCGCTCATAGATCGCCGCCGGCGCGATCTCCGCGTCCAGCGCACCGCCGCGATCGAGGCGCAGTAGCGCGCGATCGCTGAGAATCACCGCGCCGTCGCCAGCTGACGCCGCAGGCCAGGTGGCCCACCAGTTGACGACGGTGGTTCGGAGGCCGGCATCTGCGGCAACCTCCCACATGGTTTTCGACTTGCGTTCGTGGCCGCTGGCAATTGATGGCCGTGTGAGTCGTAGCAGATCGGTGGCGCCGCGGAGCGAGCGCCCAAGCCTGGATTCGGTTCTGCCAGCCATCGTTCCCTGCACGCCGGCGACACGTCGCGTTTCCAACTCGGTGACGCCGTGAACAGCAGGAGGCTGACCAGTGGCAATCGTCGTCCACACACGAGCCGGATCGCGCGACGCGTTCGTCTCGTCCAACGCGAGTTGGGCCCGCGCTGCTCCCCTGAGTGCGAGCGAGAGAGCGGGCAAGCGGCCGGCTGCGGCGAGTTCGTCGACGACATGCGGGTCGATGCCATCGATGGCGACGACTTTCACTCGTAATCCACTCGACACCACGGCGAGAGCTGTGCGCGTTGCCGCGACCGGTTCGCGAGGAGCCGTAACCACGAGCAGCGAAGCCGCGCCCGCGAAAGCGACGATCCCGGCAAGCACGGTAGCCATCCACGACCGCGACGATGAGGAGCGGCGGATTTGCGGTGCGGCGTCAGTGTGACGGGACATGGCGACGGCGAATGCGGCAGAGCTCGTGATGTGACCAAGCAACAGGCTGATCCCCACCGCCACAGTGAGCGCGAACGCAGTCCAGATCGGCGCGTTCCAGCCAAACCCCGCGTTTGCGCTGCGCCACCACAGCGTGAGATACGCGAGACAGGCAACCGCCATGATCGCGCCGGCCACTCGTGAAAGCTGCCGCGCGCGTTCGGCGACTCGCGCCGCCGCCAGCGTGGCGACGGCAAGGCTGATCGCGAAGGTGGCGAGAAAAATGGCGGCGCCGAAGAAAACGCCAAGGTAAATCGCGATCACGAACGCGTCGCGTGGGCCGGTGACGAGTCCTGGCACGCGCCCATTCAGTCCGATCGCCGCGGCAGGACCGAGGAGGATGGCAGCAAGCGCGCCGACGCGAACGGCGGCGAGAAGCGCAATGATCGACGGACGTCGACGATCTGTCGCCGGACCAAGGACGAAACGATTGACCCCCGCGTCGAGATAACCCATCGACCGCAGCCGCTGCCGCAGTTCGTCGACGTGGAGCTCCTCGGGCGTCTCCTTCACGGTGTCATTACCAGCTTCGGCCGGCGACGAATTGCGACAGCTCACGAAGCCGATCGGCGCGTTTGCCGAATGGCTCGAGCGCCCGGTCGGCGGTCTGGCAGAGTTCCAGGGCGAGTTGCCGCGCCCCGTGAATTCCGCTGAAGGAAACAAACGTCGTCTTCTTGAGGTCGGCGCGGACAGCCTTGCCCGTATCCCTGGGATCACCCTCGACGTCGAGGAGGTCATCGATGATTTGAAAGGCGAGGCCGAGATTCTTGGCGTAGGCGGAGAGCGATCGAATGATATCGGAGGATGCGCCGGAAACCACCGCACCGGCGGTGGCCGCCGCGCTGAACAGCGCGCCAGTCTTTCCGCGATGAATGCGCTCGAGCGTTTCGAAGCTGATTTGCTGATCGGTCGCGAGCAAGTCGGTGGCCTGGCCGCCAATCAAGCCGTCGCCGCCGATGGCATCTGAAAGAATCGTCGTCAGACGACCAGAGATCGCCGGCTCGTAGGTTCGCGCGACGGTTCCATACGCGAGATTCAGCAGACCGAATGCCGCCAGGATCGCGATCGCTTCACCGAACTCCAGGTGATTCGCCTTTTGCCCTCGACGAAGCGGCGCGTCGTCCATCGACGGGAGATCGTCCAGGATCAGCGAGGATGCATGAACGAGCTCCATGACGGCCGCCGCGGTGATGGCACCGGCGCTCGTTCCGCCGCAGAGTTCCGCGGCCAGGAGCGTGAGCACAGGACGGACGCGTTTCGATGGCGCGCGCACGGTATACGCCATCGATCGCGACACCACCGTCTGGTCGTCTGGTATCAGCCGATCGAGCTCCGCGTTGACGAGGGTTTGATAAGCAGCGAAAAAGGGGGGCGCCGCGATCATGGGCGCGGCTTCTCGAAGACCAGCATGTACTGATACTTGAGGAATGTCTCGCGAGAACGCAATACGAGCCCCGCCGCCTGTGCGTCGCGAATCACCGCTTCCGGATCGACGCGCTCTTCCATCGCCGGACCCGGACCGCCGCCATCTTTCTTGAAATCAACAATGCCGATGCGGCCCGTCGGCTTCAAGGACTTGACGAGGTTGGTCAGCAGAGCGACGGGTTTCTCCGCCTCATGGTAGGCGTCGCAGATCAGAACAGCGTCGACAGGTCTCGGAAGGCGCGGATCGGTATCGGTGCCGAGGACGGTCTCCACGTTTTTGAGACCCAACCGATCGACGCGAACCTTGATCGCCTGAATCATCGGCTTCTGAACATCTTCGGCATAGACGCGGCCGTTGGGTCCGACACGATTGGCGAGACGGATCGTGAACCAGCCGCTTCCCGCTCCAAGGTCCGCGACAATGCTTGCTTCGCCAATTCCCATGATGTCCATGATCTTGCCGGGCTGTTGCCACTCATCACGGTCCGGCGCTTCCAGTTCACTGAGATCCTCCGGCTTGAAGAGCCTTGTGTGTTGCGCCAGAGGCGCCGCCGCGGTCACCGCGAGCAGCACGACGACGACGGCGAGGTTTGGCAGGCGCGTCATTGTTTTTTCGAGCGCGGTCTCGCGGCGCGCGACGATGACGCCGCGGCCTTCTTGTGACCGGGGATGCCTGGCGAGGTCATCACGGTCGGCGACAGGATCTCGTCGAGCTGACGATCGGGGAGGAGCTTCCGCTCCCGAACGAGGTCTCGGATTGGCCGTCCGGTTTTGACCGACGTCTTCGCGATCTCCGCCGTCGCAGCGTATCCAATGTACGGACTTAGCGCCGTTGCCACCGCGGTGCTGCGATCGAGCAGCACCCGGCATTGCTCCTCATCCGCTCGCGTTTCAGCGACGCATCGATCGTGCAGCACTCGCATGGCGTTGGTCAGAATGCGGGTCGCATGAATACCGTTCCACGCAATCACTGGCATCATGACGTTGAGTTCGAGCTGTCCGGCGTCAGAGGCCGCGAGAATCGTCGAATCGCACCCGTAGACCTGAAAGCACACCTGGTTGACCATCTCGGGAACCGAGGGATTCACCTTGCCGGGCATGATTGACGATCCCGGTTGCACCGCCGGGAGCTGGATTTCCGCCAAGCCAGCACGCGGACCACTGCTCAGCAATCGTAGATCCGACGCGACCTTGTTGACCTCGACAGCGAGACGACGGAGCGCGGCGGAGAACGCCAGTACATCTCCCATGCTCTGAGTCACGCGAAACCTGTTCGCAGCAGGGCGGACCGGTTGATCGGTGTAGGCCTTCAACCGATCCACCGCGTGCTCGGTGTAGTCGTCGCCGGCGTTCAGGCCGGTTCCCAGGGCCGTTGCGCCGAGGTTCAGTTCGAGAAGCTGTTTCGCGGCGGCTGCGACGCCATCTGCCGCATGCTCGATGTTTGCGGCGTATCCGCTGAATTCCTGTCCGAGCGTGATCGGAACGGCATCCTGCAGGTGCGTACGGCCTGTCTTCAGCACATCGGCGAACGCGCGACTCTTGTTCGAGAGCCCCCTTGCCAGATGCGCCGCCGCTTCGACCAGCGGCCCGACCATCGAGAGAAGCGCCAGCCGCGTCGCGGTTGGGAACACGTCGTTGGTCGATTGACTCATGTTGACGTGATCGTTGGGGTTCACGCGATCGTACAGTCCGCGTTTCGCGCCCAGCAGTTCGGCCGCGCGGTTGGCCAGCACTTCGTTCGTGTTCATGTTGTGCGAGGTGCCGGCACCCGCTTGATAGACGTCGACGACGAACTGATCGCGCAGTTTGCCGCTCAACACCTCATCGGCGGCGCGCACGATCGCGCTGGCGACATCACGCGGCAGTCGTCCCAGTGCGGTATTGGCTTCGGCGGCGGCTTTCTTGATTTGGACGGTCGCGACAATCAATTCCGACGGGGCGGTGAGGCCGCTGATCGGAAAGTTCTCCACCGCGCGCCGGGTCTGCGCGCCGTAATACGCGTCGGCCGGAACCCGCACATCGCCGAGAGGATCTCGCTCGATGCGGAACTTCATACCTCTCGCGGATTATACTGCCGTCATGCTTCCCCATTTTCTCGACAGCGTCGTTCAGCTGATCACGCGAACATCGACAGACTTGCCGCCCGACGTGCGCGCCGCCATGGGACTGGCCGTGCGTCGCGAACAGCCGGAAACGCGGGCAGGCCAGGCGCTGACGATCATCGCCCAGAACATCGATCAGGCTGCCTCGTGCGAAGGGCCGATTTGCCAGGATACGGGGATGCCGACCTTCGAGGTCAGGGTTCCGGTTGGCGCCAACCAGATATGGCTTCGCAGTCAAATTCGGGCGGCGGTCGCGGAGGCGACCAGGCGCGGCAAGCTGCGGCCGAATTCAGTTGACTCGATCACCGGCGAAAACTCCGGCGACAATCTCGGCCCTGGCACACCGATCATTCACTTCGACCAGTGGGACGCGTCCGACATCGAAATCAAACTGATATTGAAAGGCGGCGGCTGCGAAAACACCAACGCGCAATATGCGCTGCCGACCGATCTCGATCATCTTGGCCGAGCAGACCGGACCCTGGAGGGCGTGCGCAAGTGCATTCTCCACGCCGTCTGGAAAGCGCAGGGCAAGGGCTGCAGCCCGGGCGCGGTCGGTGTCTGCGTCGGCGGCGATCGCACATCCGGCTATCTGCATGCCAAGGAGCAACTGTTTCGCACGCTCGACGACACCAATTCGGATCCGCGACTGGCGGAGATCGAGGCGGCGGTGATGAACGACGCGAACAAATTGTCGGTCGGTCCGATGGGCTTTAGTGGCACGACGTCGCTCATCGGCTGCAAGATTGGTGCGCTCAATCGGCTCCCCGCCAGTTTTTTTGTTTCCGTCGCGTACGACTGCTGGGCGTTCCGTCGTCTCGGCATCAAAGTCGACGCGACATCCGGCAGCATCACCGACTGGCTGTATCGGACTGGGACGAAACCGTCGCAGCCCATGTTGTCGCCGGAGGCGGTGGCAGCGGGATTCCCACGAACCGGGCGAGAGGTTTCACTCCGCGCGCCGATCACCGACCAACAGGTCCGTGCGCTGAAGGTTGGCGACGTGGTGCTCATCTCCGGACCTGTCTTCACCGGTCGAGATCAGGTACACGCCTACCTGATGAAAAATGATCCGCCCGTCGACTTACGCGGGTCGGTTCTGTATCACTGTGGCCCGGTGGTCGTGAAGGATGCGCAGGGCGGGTGGCAGGTGACCGCCGCGGGGCCGACAACGAGCATTCGCGAGGAGCCGTATCAGGCTGAGATCCTGAAGCGATACGGAGTGCGGGTGGTAGTGGGCAAGGGCGGAATGGGCGCGAAAACACTTGCCGGTCTCAAGGAATCGGGAGGTGTTTACCTGAACGCGATTGGCGGCGCCGCGCAGTTCTACGCGCGCTGCATCGATCGCGTCACCGGTGTGTCGCTCATGCAGTTCGGAACGCCGGAAGCGATGTGGCATCTCGAGGTCCACGACTTCCCGGCGATCGTGACGATGGACTCGCATGGCAACAGCCTGCACAAGGAAGTTGAAGAGGAGTCAGGCGCAGTACTCGAGACCTTAAGATAGCGCTTGACCAAATAAGTCGCCGAGCGTCTTTGCCGCGTCTCTGGCATTCTTGATGTGAATCCGCACTGTTCGCCGGTCGTGCGCTTCCAGGGTCTCCGTATCCCCGAGGGCCTGCGCACGTTTCAGCACGGAGAAGGTGTAGCCGGCTTCCGGAATCTCAGTGTTCGTTTCGTCGTCGGCGGTAATGACGAACGCAACGAGCGTGTTCGGTCCCCCCTTGTGGAACTGCCCGGTTGAGTGCAGATATCGCGGGCCGACACCAAACGTGCTTGCGGACCGCGTGCGGGCGCGGATCGCGGCACGGATGTTGGCGATCGTTGATTGTGCGCCGCTGTCGCCAGCCAGGTAGGACAGGAATGCCACGTAATCACTCGCTCCCAGCGAGCTGATGGCCGCCCGCACGACGTCCGCCGGCGACTGACCGGAGAACTTCTTGCTGAATACTGTGACCGCGTCGCTCTCAGCCGTCGCTCCCGGCTGTGGCAGCCGGCCGTTGGCGGCGTAAGCCGCGAGCAACGACTTCGTCTTGTCCTTGGCCTCGGCGACATTCGGCTCATCGAATGGATTAATCCGAAGAACCGCGCCGGCAATCGCGGTGGCGAATTCCCAGCGGAAGAATTCGGACCCGAGATCGTCGATTCGCGTTGTGAGACGGAGCAGGGGGTGGCCCGCGACTTCCAGCGCGCGCAGCTTGTGTGGGTCCGGTTCGTCCACTTCGGTCGCAAGAGCGACAAACGCTCGGTCGTCTCCATACTCGTCCGGACTCCCGAGCGGTTCATCGACCACGGGGAGCGTCCCGGTGCCATGCTTGCCCGTGCTCTCCGCAATCAACTGCTCGATCCAGAGGCCGAGCGAGGCAAGGCGTGGAGACAGCGCGACGGTGAGTTTGTTGCGTCCGTCGTTGATTGCGGCACCGATGAACGCGCCGAGTTCGAGCCCAGCGTTGGTGTGGTTCTCCTGGCGGCATCCGTCCGCCATGACCTTTCCCGCAGCCGCGAGCTTGGTGACAGGCGCACCGATCACGGCCGCGGGAACCAGGCCAAACAGCGACAGCGCCGAGAAACGGCCGCCGATATCGGCCGGGTTCACAAAGATGTCGCGGTAGCCGCGCGATTGCGCAAGCTTCTGCAGTGCCGTGCCCGGATCGGTGATCGCGACGAAATGGCGGCCCGCATGCTGGCCGAGTGCCGCGGCCATGTGCGCCCAGAAGAAACGCTCCATCGACGCGACTTCAACCGTTCCTCCGCTCTTGCTGGCGACGATGAACAGTGTTTCGCGAGGATTGCACTGGTTGGCGGCGGTGGTAATCGCCTTCTCGTCGGTCGTGTCGAGAACTGTCAGACGCGGATAGTCCTCTGAGATGCCAAACACCGACGCAATCACTTCTGCGCATAAACTGCTGCCCCCCATTCCGAGGAGATACGCGCTGCGGATTCCATCTCCCTTGACCGCATTCGCAAATGAAATCACACGACTGAGTTCTGACGCGGTCGTGTGCGCGACATCAAGCCAGCCCAAACGAGTCTGTATGGACTTCGCGTCGGCGCTGCCGGGTGCGGCGCCCCACACGCTGATGTCGCGATCCCATATGCGCTGGACTGACTGTTGATGAATGAGCGAATCGGCGGTGTCGATGGATGCGGGATAATGTATTTTCATGGTTGAGGTTGCGGGAAATGCCCAGCTCGCATGGGTTTGACCGGTCCAGTATCAATCGGTCGGGCCGGCGGAGACAAGCGGACGGCTGAAGGCGTCTAAACCTAAGAAGACGCACAGCTTAGCAGGGATGACTATTTGCCCGCGCGGCGGTGGTCCGTTGAAAGAGCTCGATTCCCCAGTATAATTAACGAGTATTCCAGTTTCGGGAGAACCCATTACATGATCAATGTCACTCCGGCGGCGGCATCGAAGATCACCGAGTTGCTGACCGATGAAAACAAGCTTGAGGCTGGTCTTCGCGTCTTCGTTCAGGGCGGCGGGTGCTCCGGCTTCCAGTATGGGCTCATGATCGACGAAGGCGAAGGCGATGCGTCGACCGATGCCGTCATCCAATCCAATGGTGTGAAACTATTGGTCGATCCGATCAGCGCGCGATATCTCCGCGGCGCCGAAGTCGACTTTGTCGACAATGTCACCGGTGGCGGATTCACGATCAAGAACCCAAACGCGAAATCCACCTGCGGCTGCGGTTCGTCGTTCAGCGTGTAGGAAAGTCAAGGACAGGCGGTGAACGGTTCGCGCACTATGGAACCAGCCGCCTTTCTCGACAGCCTTCGTCCCGCCGGTAGCAAGCGCTCGAGTAAACGCGATCTCATTGTCAATGTCTTCCTCCGTCAGGAGGGGCATCTGACTGCCGAGGACCTGGTCGAATTGATTCGACGCGAAGAGTCCTCGCGCTCCGATCCATCGGTGGCGACGCCGGGGATGAGCCGTGCCACGGTCTACCGGACACTGCAGTGGATGGTTGACGCGGGGATCGCGCGGAAAGTGGATTTCGGCGAAGGGCGATTCCGCTTCGAACATTCGTACCGGCATCCCCGTCATTTTCATCTCATCTGCAAGTCTTGCAATCGTTCGTTCGAGTTCCTCAGCTCCGATATCGAATCGTTGCTCGAAGAAGTTGCGGCGGCGCGCAATTTCACCGCCCGTCAAAGCGTGCTGCAGATTCATGGCACCTGCGAATCGTGTCGCACCGGGCGCGCGTCGCCGGTCGAAGGCGGCACGGCCGAACTGGTATTTGCGCGGGATGCGTTGCGAATCGCCATCGCGACCGAGCGCAGCGGCCTGGAGTTCTACACGCGTGCCGCGTCGATCGCCCGCGACAGCCGCGGACGCCGGGTATTCGAAAAACTCGCGACCGAGGAACAGGAGCACCTTGCCACGCTCGAGAAGCGCTATCGGGATCTGTTGCAGCAGGATCCGCAGCTCGAATCGCGGCCGACGTTCCTGTTTTTCAAAGGGGCGGCCAATGGTCTCTTTGCCGCGGCCACTGATCGGCTGGCCAACGGCGTCGACGATCGTCAGGCGCTGATGATTGGGATCAAGTGCGAACGCGGGTCGTATCGGTTCTTCAAGCGCTACGGTGAGAAATTCGAGGATTCGGAAGGAAAGAAGATCTTCCTCGAATTCGCCGACGAGGAGCGGGCGCATCTCGAACTCTTGATTCGCGAATACCGATCGCTGGTCGAACGACAACGCCGCCGCCGCGCTCGCCGCATCACCAAACGGCGCCCGCGACGACAGCCGCTCGCGCTCTCTTGATCGATCTCCACCTGCATACCACCGCATCGGACGGGCTCCTGCGCCCGTCGGTGCTGGTCACGCGCGCAGCAGAGTGCGGGCTGCGCACGATCAGCGTCACCGATCACGATACGTGTGCCGCATTTCCAGAGGCGAACGAAACTGCGCGCCGGCTCGGCGTGCGATTGATACCCGGCGTCGAGATCACGGCGGTCGAGGAAGGCCGCGACGTGCACATGCTCGCGTACTTCGTCAACCCCGAAAGCGACGCCTTGAGCCAGTTCCTGCACGCGCAACGCGCCCAGCGTCTCGAACGTGTTCGACAGATCGTCGATCGCCTTGCCGCCCTGGGATATGTCGTAGACGTTGGCTGGCTTGCCGCCGAAGCCGGTCAGAGCATTGGCCGGCCACAGATCGCCGATGCGCTCGTACGTGCCGGACACACCTGCGATCGCGACGATGCGTTCGCGCGCCTGCTGGGTGTCGGCAAGCCTGCGTTCGTGGCCAGACGCGGTCCGGCGCCCGAAGCTGTTCTCACCGTGGCACGCGCCGCCGGCGGACTCGTGTCGATGGCTCATCCCGGGTTGACTGCGATGGACCATCTCGTCCCGCGGCTTGCCGCCGCGGGGTTGCAGGCGCTCGAAGTGCGCCACAGTGATCACGATGACGAGACGGAAGACCGTTATCGCCAACTGGCCGCCGAGCACGGACTCGCGGTCTCAGGCGGATCGGATTATCACGGCGACGTCGGCCATCGGGCCACCTCGCTCGGACGCGTCACGTTACCGGTCGAGGATCTCGCGGCGCTGGAGGCGCGGCGCCCATGACCGGCGAGCCCATCCTGGAGATGCGCCGTGTTATCAAGAGCTACAACGCGCTTCGTCCTCTACGGATCGCCCAACTCTCGATCGTGGCGGGTGCCCGCGTCGCGGTCGCGGGAATCGATGCGCCGGGCGCCGAAGTCATGTTGAATCTCGTGACCGGCGCGTCGCTGCCCGACGAGGGCGAGGTTCGTGTGTTTGGACGGACCACGTCGGAGGTGTCGGATGGCGACGAGTGGCTCGCCTCACTCGATCAATTCGGCATCGTCAGTGAGCGGGCGGTCCTGCTCGAGGGTGCGACACTGACCCAGAATCTTGCGTTGCCGTTCGCGCTCGAGATCGATCCGGTTCCACAGGACACGCTCGGGCGGGTCGAGGCGCTGGCCGACGAATGCGAGATCGCGCGTGATTATCTGACGCAGCGTGCCGGAGATGTTCCCGCGGCGGTGCGAGCGCGGGTGCATCTGGCGCGGGCAATCGCGCTCAATCCCAGGCTGTTGTTAATGGAACATCCGACCGCAACGCTCGAGGAAAGCGCGGGAGCGGCGTACGGCGACGTGATCGCCCGCGTGTGCGATCGACGAAGGCTGACGACGCTGGCGGTGACGCAGGATCTTCAGTTCGCGGCCGCGGCCGCGCACGAAACGCTGACGCTTGAAGGCGCCACCGGACGGCTCGTCGCCGCCCGGCGTTCATGGTGGCGCCGCTCCTAAACTACGAAAAAACACAGAACATTTGGCCACGGAAAAACACAGAAATTGGCCACGGAACAACACCGATGAACACGGATTCTATCTTAGGCGTCCCGAGCCACGCGCCGGCATCCCGTAGCCGTATTCACTGTTTCGTGATCACGCCACACGCCACCCTCGGGCCTCCGCTGACCCCCGATTTCGGTTCGCCGGTGATGCCCTGGTCGGGGTTTCCGTGAATGATGATCGCGCTGCCGTCGGCGTCAAACAACGACAACGGTCCATCGGACAATGTCACGCGGGTGGTCGATACTTTCATCGTCCCGCTGCCATTCGCACCGGCTTCCAGGTTTGGAATGTCGCCCATATGGAACGGGTGATTCGCGTCCGGATCCATGTTGCCGGATGGTCCGGGATCGAAGTGGCCGCCTGCGGCGGTGAAGTCCGGGTCGCATTTGCCAACCGCGTGCAGATGAACGCCGTGCACGCCAGGCTTGAGGCCGGAGACCGTTACCGTGATGTCCACGATCTTGCCAGTGCCCATGCTGCGCTCGGTGAAATCGGCGGTTCCCGAGATGCCTTCGCCCTTAATCGCGGCGCTGGCGTGCATGGGAGTCGTTGCGGCGGGTTTCGCTGCCGGTTGCGGCGCCTGCGCGTAGACGGCCACGCCGACAACGATCAGCGATGCAGCAAAGACCGGGACGTTTGAGAATCTCATTTCATCAGCCTCCTGATCGGCGATTGTAGATCGGCTCATGAACACGATGCGCAAACTCGTACTGTTCGATATCGATGGCACCCTCGTTCTCACTGGCGGGGCCGGCATTCGCGCGATGAACCGTGCATGCGAAGAGCTTGTAGGTCATCCGCATGCGCTCGAGGGGATTCCGGTGGCCGGCCGGACTGACCGGATCATTCTGACTGATGTGGTCACACGGGCGGGGCATTCACTGGACGATGGTTTGCTCGACCAACTGCGCAATCGCTACATCGCGCATCTTCGCACTGAGATCGAGCGGCCCGGCCGGCTGCAACCATTCGAGTCGCTCGGACCTCGCAGCGGCATCAAAGCGGTGATGCCGGGCATTCGCGAGTTGCTGGAAATCCTGGACCGCCGGTCCGATGTGCTGCTCGGTCTTCTGACCGGCAACTTTCAGGAAGGCGCTCGCATCAAGCTCGAGCATTTTGATTTGTGGCGGTACTTCCAATGCGGCGCGTTTGGCGATGATTCCGCCGACCGCAACGATCTCGTGCCGTTTGCGGTCGAACGCGCGCGACACTGCGGCCTGGACGACATCGAGCCGGCGCGCATTTTCGTCGTCGGCGATACGCCGCATGATATTGCGTGTGCGCGCGCCGTCGGAGCGGTGCCGGTTGGTGTCGCAACGGGCGGGTTCACGCCCGACCAATTGCGCGAGACCGGAGCGGACATCGTCTACGAGAACCTCGCGGACCATACGGAATTCCTGGTACTCATCGAAGGGTAGAATACGAACCGGGGAAGTGAACGGGGCCCGGTGGCCCTCCCGGTCTTCAAAACCGGTCGCTACCTACGTTCACGTGGGTGGGCTGGGTTCGACTCCCAGGCGCTTCCGCCAGCCTTCGCTCGCGCGAGCTTCGCCGAAGCGTGAGCTTCGGCTTGCAAGCCAACGATCAGATTGTAAAGACGGGATCCCGATCGGGCGGGGCTCACGCCCCGCCGTGGCGGGTGATGCGAGGAGTGGGCGTTAGCTTTCGATCAGCCGAACTTCGCCGGCGCGCGGTCCCTTGCCGGATTCTTCCGTGGTGAATTCGACGCGCTGGCCTTCGCGAAGCAGCTCGAACACCGCGCCGCGCACTGAGCTGCGATGAAAGAAGTGTTCGATTCCTCCTTCGTCGCGGATGAACCCGAACCCCTTGTCGATCAGAAGGCGAGCAATCGTCCCGGTCGGCATACCCGTGTCCTCCGATAAACGGCACCCCCGAGATCATCTCGTGGGCTTTGTCCAAGCTCGAAGGGGAAAAGG